>Ga0247611_10000661_pt1 | contig 68195 bp, 65 predicted proteins | sample 177DNAGHGhighgp2_FD_192422 | JGI IMG/M metagenome (GOLD analysis project Ga0247611, IMG submission 192422) | Sheep rumen microbial communities from Palmerston North, Manawatu-Wanganui, New Zealand - 1770 DNA GHGhigh gp2 | ecosystem: Host-associated > Mammals > Digestive system > Stomach > Rumen...
TGAAAAGTATATCGGACACGTCGGAGAAGTTCTCGTGGAAGGCTATGACTGTCGCGGGACGGAAACGATGCTTTATGGGAAATTTCAGAATTTCAAGATGGTATATTTCCCGGGCGATCCGATTCTTTTGAACCATTACGTGCGCGTTCGCGTACTGAAAACCGCTAAAAATTCTTTGATTGGAGAAATGATTAATGAATGAATTGAAAACGTATCTGGAACTGAGTGAGAAAGTCAAAGCTGATAAGGCGTTGATGGAACTGATCGATTCCTATGAAAAAGAAACAAAACAACTGATGGATCTTTTGCAGGATCCGGACTACGATGCGCAGGAAGCGATTCGCTTGACCAACGACGTCGAGTATATGTCCGATCTGATTTCTAAAAACGCACTTTACAATCAATTTGTTTCAGCCAAGAATGCGCTGGATAAAGTATTGCTCGAAAAAGCCGCAAAATCGATGCCGTGTGACTGCAACTGCAGCACATGCCATGCGGATTGTGAATCCCGGGAGGAAGGAAAATGAACGAATTGACGCCGATGATGCGCCAATACATGGAAGTCAAGCAGCAGTATCCGGACTGTTTTCTGTTCTATCGCCTCGGAGACTTTTATGAGATGTTCTTCGATGATGCGATCGAGGGCTCGAAGATATTGGAACTGACCCTGACGGGACGGGACTGTGGACTTGAAGAACGCGCACCGATGTGCGGCGTTCCGTATCATGCCGTCGATACCTATATCAATAAAATGATTTCACAGGGTCATAAGGTTGCCATCTGTGAACAGATGGAAGACCCTGCGCTTGCAAAAGGACTTGTCACGCGTTCCGTAACCCGTGTAATTACGCCGGGTACCGTCATCGAAGAAAAAATGCTCGACGGTTCAAAGAATAACTATATCTTTGCGCTGAACTATGCGCAAAACGGGATCGGATATGCGTATGCGGACATTTCGACCGGCGCTTTTTTCTGCTGTGAAGTGTACGGAACGAACGCCTCCGCCGTTTTGTTTGATGAACTGACCAGACTTTCTCCATCCGAAATCGTTGCAAATGAAGCGGCGTTTGAACAAGAAATTTTGGTCAAGCGTATCAGAGCGTCGTATTACCTTGAAAAATTACCGAACGTTCGTTATCATGCAGATCTGTCTGAAAAACGATTAAAAGACCATTTTTCCATTGCATCCTTGAAGAGCTTCGGGCTGGAAGGAAAAACACTTGCGATCGGCGCTTCGGGTGCATTGATCTCCTATCTCGAGGAAACGCAGAAGAATGCGCTCAGTCACATTCATTCGATCAAGCTATTGAATCGTTCGGAGTTCATGCAGCTTGACGCTTCGACACGCAGAAACCTTGAGTTGACACAGCCGCTTCAATTCAACGGCAGCAAAAAAAGCACGCTTCTGTATCTGCTTGATGCGACCAAAACGAGCATGGGCGCCCGCCTTTTGCGAAACTGGATCGATTGTCCGCTGCAAAGAAAGTCTGAGATCGAATACCGCCTGAAAGCGGTTGAAGCGCTTTGCAATGATCTTCGTACCAGAAAAACGCTGGGAGAATATCTCGGATCCGTTTATGATATCGAACGGTTAACCAGCAAGATCGCATATGGTACGATCAACGGAAGAGATTGCATCGCGCTGATGAATTCTCTTCGCCAGATCACGCCGATCACCATGCTGTTGTACGGAATCCCGGCTGAGGCGATTGACACAATCGTTCGGAATCTGGATCCGATGGACGACGTGATCGGACTGATCGATGCTGCAATCGATCCGAATCCGCCCGTTGCGATCAAAGACGGGGGACTGATTCGCAAGGGGTATAACGAAGAGGTTGATGAGCTGCGTGCAATCTCGGGCGACAGCCAATCGATGCTGGAGCAGATTGCGCAGAGAGAACGGGAAGCGACCGGAATCAAAACGTTACGTATCGGCTTTAACCGCGTATTTGGTTATTACATCGAAGTTACGAAATCATTGACTCAAAATGTTCCGTATTACTATGAACGTAAGCAGACGCTTGCAAACGCGGAACGCTATATCACACCGGAACTGAAAGAACTGGAACAAAAAATCTTAAGCGCCGCTGATCGCCTTGTGGAACTTGAAACACAGCTGTTTCGCGAGATCAGAGAAGCGCTGCTCGCCTGTACGGAGCGGCTGCAGCAGAACGCGGCACTGCTTGCCAGACTTGATGTTTACCGATCGTTTGCGGACGTTGCGGTTTCCAACCGTTACGTAATGCCGACCGTATCCGATGAGCCTGTCATTCGAATCGTAAACGGGCGTCATCCGATCGTTGAACGTTCCTTGAAGAATGGCTTTATTCCGAACGACGTTTTATTGGATCTTGACAAGAACCGTCTTTTGATTGTTACGGGCCCGAATATGGCAGGTAAATCGACGTATATGCGTCAGGTTGCGCTGATCACTTTGATGACACATATCGGATCGTTCGTTCCCGCAGATGAAGCCGAGATCGGTATTGTTGATCGCATTTTCACGCGAATCGGTGCAAGCGACGATCTCGCTGCGGGACAGAGCACGTTCATGGTCGAGATGAGTGAAATGGCGAACATCCTCAACAATGCGACGAAGAACAGCTTGCTGATCCTCGATGAAATCGGCAGAGGAACGAGCACATTTGACGGATTGTCGATCGCCTGGTCCGTACTCGAACATCTTGCAAATCCGATCCTGTGCGGAGCGAAAACGCTTTTCGCGACGCATTATCATGAATTGACTGAGCTTGAAGGAAAATTGGACGGCGTTGTCAACTTCAGGATTACGGTCAAGGAGATCGGAGACGATATTTTGTTCCTACGAAAGATCGTTCGCGGCAGCGCGGATAAAAGCTTCGGCATTCAGGTCGCAAAGCTTGCCGGTCTACCCGAGTCCGTCGTTGCTCGCGCAAAAGAGATCCTCGCTGATCTGGAACGGTCCGATCTGCTTTCTGAATCGAAACGAGAACCGTTGAAAGAAGAATCGGGAACGGAATCGGCTGTCAAACAATCTATATTGAGTGATCTGTCCAAATTGGATCTGGAACATATGACACCGATCGATGCGTTCATGAAATTGCATTCCTACAGCGATGCCCTGAAAGGAGTTTAACGATGCCTGCAATTCACGTGCTGAAACCGCAAATTGCCAATCAAATCGCGGCCGGCGAAGTCGTTGAACGGCCGGCATCCGTCGTAAAGGAACTTGTCGAAAACGCAATCGACGCAGGTGCAACGGCAATAACCGTTCGGATCGAAAATGGAGGGATGCAAAGCATATCCGTATCGGACAACGGCTGCGGTATCGAAAAAGATGATTGCAAAAATGCTTTTTTGCGGCATGCGACCAGCAAGATCACGACAACGGATGATTTGTCTCGTGTCATGACGCTCGGGTTCAGAGGAGAAGCGCTTGCATCGATTGCTTCCGTGTCTCGCGTTACGATGGTTACGCGTCCGAAGAATACAGACGTAGGAACGAAGATTGTAATTGACAACGGCGTGATTCGTACTGATGAAGAAGTATCCTGTGTTTACGGGACTTCTTTTACCGTCGAAGAACTGTTCGCTTCCGTCCCGGCGCGTCTGAAATTCCTGAAATCAGCGCGTACGGAAGCAGGGTACATCGGCGATTATATCGGGAAGATGATTCTTGCAAGGCCGGAGATTTCGTTCAAATATGAAAATGACGGAAAAACGGTTTACGAGACGTTCGGCGACGGAGATCTTTATAATGCAATTTTCAGCGTTTACGGTTCCACGATTGCCGAAAAGATTGTCCCCGTCGATTACGATAACGGTTACATGAAAATATTCGGATATCTCGGTCTTCCGGAGATCTCCCGCAATAATCGCAATCATCAGACGATCTTTGTCAATGGACGTTCCATTCGATCCGCTTCCGTTTCAGCAGCGGTTGCGCAAGCATACGATACGAGATTGATGATCGGGCGGTTTCCGCTGTTCGTTTTGAATCTGTCCGTTTCTCCGCAGGAGGTTGACGTTAACGTTCATCCGACGAAGGCGGAAGTTCGCTTTGCGGATGAAAACCGCGTGTTTCAGTCGGTTTCCGCAGCAAGCAAACTTGCCCTGTCTTCGAGTGAGCGTCACGTCGAATCTGCCTTTGATACGATTCTGCCGAAGCAGCCGATTGTTCCGGAACCTTTTTTCGAATCGGATCGCAAATCTTCTGCGCCGCGTATCGATTTTCATTCGTTTTCAAACGGGTCAAAGGATCTTTCCTATCGGGAAGGAAACTATTCAAACTTTGTCGGTTCGGGATTCCGTGGAGACGTTCCCACGTTTCAGATTCGTACCGAGCAAAAGACGGATCGAAAAGAGGCGGAGGAGCCTTCTCCGCTGTTCGAGCACGACCCGATTCGGATCATCGGTTGCGTGTTTCAAACGTATTGGATCGTTGAAAAAGGCGAGAATCTGTTTTTGATCGATCAACACGCAGCGCACGAACGAAAACTGTATGACGCTCTTATCGCAAAAGAGATTTCGATTTCCTCGCAGCAGCTTCTCGTCTCAAAAGAGATCACACTGACACCGTCTGAAATGGAACTGTATAAAGCAAACCAAACGGCTCTCTTGGATCTTGGATTTGGATTGAATCAATCAGGAACCAGAACGCTGATCCTGTCGGAAGCGCCTGTTCTGAACGGAAAAATGTTGGACGAAACGTACTTCCATTCCGTTCTGACGATTTTGTCCGAACAGAAAGAAAATGTAAAGGAATCGCTTGTCAAAGAGAGACTGATGCAGACCGCCTGCAAACATGCGGTAAAGGGCGGAGAACCGGTCGAAGAGCCGGAAATACGCTCACTGTTGAATGAGTTTCTTTCCGGGTCCGTTCCGTTGACGTGCCCGCATGGACGTCCTGTCGTTGTTCGGATTACAAAAACGGAACTTGAAAAGATGTTTCGCAGGATCGTATGATGGATCAGAACAAAGTACTTTGCATCGTCGGTCCGACTGCATCCGGAAAGTCTGCTCTTGCGGTGCGTCTTGCGAAAAGGCTTGACGGAGAAGTAATTTCTGCTGATGCGGTCGCTGTTTATCGCAGACTTGATATCGGATCCGCAAAGCCTACGGAATCGGAACGCGACGGGATTCCGCACCATCTGATCGATTGTGTGGATCTTGAAAATAATTCTTTTTCTGTCTCCGAATTCCGGGAGATGGCGCGCAGTTCGATTGACACTGTTCTTAACAAGGGAAAGCTTCCGATCCTTGTCGGGGGCAGCGGCCTTTACGTTGACGCCGTGTTTTCCGATATGCGCTTCTCAGCGCCCGCAGACGCCGAAGTTCGAGCAAAGATCGAAACGGATTACGATCGAGACAAAACAGGCGTATTTGACGCGTTGAAGCGCATTGATCCTGCAACGGCAAGTCGCCTGCACCCGAATGATCGAAAACGGGTCGTTCGTGCGCTTGAAGTCTTTTACGTTACTGGTAAGGCGTATTCCTTGTTGAACGAGCCGTTTGAATCGGCGCAGGAAAGTGACGGAACCTATCACGTTGTTCGGGTCGGATTAAGTCTTTCGCGCGACGAGCTGTATCGGAGAATAGATCATCGTGTTGAACGTATGGTACATGCAGGACTGATAGAAGAAGCATTCGCTTTGTTTCGCGATGGGTTTACGCCGGATCGGTATAAAGCGATGCAATCGATCGGATACGCTCAGCTCTATCCGGTTTATACTGGTGAAATCACTTTGCAGGATGCAGTTGAACAGATCAAGCGGGATACGCGCAGATTCGCAAAGCGACAGATCACCTGGTTCAAGCGAAATCGGTGCACGGTATGGTTCGACGTGATGGATGCTTCCGAGAATAAACTGATTGACGGAGTTTTAGAATTATTGAAATGAATACAGAACAATTAATTGCCGCAGCAGAAAAAGAATGCCAGCAGCCATTTTCAACACTTGAAAAAAACGCATACACGTGCACCGAACGAATCCTGCGTGCTTTCTCCTATCATCGAATTTCCGTGCGCCATTTTGCGCCTACGGAAGGATATGGGTATGATGACGTCGGAAGAGACGCGCTTGACGCGGTGTTCGCGGATGCGTTGTGTGCGGAAGATGCATTGGTCCGTCCGCAAATTGCAAATGGAACGCACGCGATTTTTCTTGCCGTTTCGGGCGTTACGGAGCCGGGGGATACGATTTTATCTTTAACGGGCACTCCGTACGATACGTTGGAAAGCGCCGTCGGACTTTCCGATTCCATTCCGAATTCTCTTGTTCGTTTTGGAATAAAGTTTGATTGCATTGATTTGAGCGAAAGGGGAATCGATTATTTGTCTGCTGAAAAACGTATCAAAGAAGATCCCTCGATAAAGTTGATATATTTGCAAAGATCCAGAGGATACGCATGGAGAAACGCACTGACAATCTCTGAAATCAAAAAAACGATCGCTTTTGTAAAGGGGATTCGTCCCGAGTTAATCGTATTTGTCGATAATTGTTACGGAGAGTTTACAGAAGAGCAGGAACCGACGTCTGTTGGGGCGGATCTGATTGCAGGGAGTCTGATCAAAAACTGCGGTGGCGGTTTCGCACCGACGGGAGGCTACATTGCGGGAAGAAAGGACTTGATTGAGGCGGTCGCATATCGGCAAACTGTTCCCGGATGCGGAAAAGAGATTGGTTCTTATGCCGCTTCTTATCGGCCGTTCTATCAAGGACTGTTTGTTGCGCCGCATACGGTTTTGCAATGCCTCAAGAGCGCGATCCTGTTTTCTGCGCTTCTTGAATCGCTTGGATATGAAACGCTCCCGCATGTGCACGATCATCGCAGCGATATCATTCAGTCGGTACGTTTTCACACGAAAGAAGAAATGATCTCTTTTATGCAGGCCGTGCAAGCTGCGGCGCCGATCGACAGCTTTGTCGTTCCGGAACCGTGGGCTATGCCGGGCTACTCCGATCCCGTGATTATGGCAGCAGGGACGTTTGTACAGGGCGCGACTACCGAATTGAGTGCAGACGGTCCGATTCGAGAACCTTATACGGCGTACATGCAGGGCGCGCTTACCTATGAACATGCACGAATCGCTGCAAAAATGGTATTAAATGCGTTAATAGCTTCGCATTAATCCTGTTACACGACCGATGATTTCAACGCGATCAGTTGCAAATCGCATAATTTCAAAAGCTTCGTTCTCCGGACGGAGCTCTATTTCTTTTTCGGATAAGAAATAGAATCGTTTTACAGTAACGTCTTCACCGTCGATTCTGGCAACAACGATATCGCCGTCGTTAGGAACGATATCCTGTTCGATCACAATGATATCGTTATCATGAATGCCTGCATCTTTCATGCTTTCACCGGATACGCGCAGCATAAATGCGTCTGAATCGGATCGATGTAGCAGAAGCGGGGGAACAGGAAATTCATCTTCACGATTTTCCAATGCGGAAATCGGAAGCCCTGCCGCTACTTTGCCGAGAAGCGGGATCGCATCAGGTTTCGATTTGTCGGAGGCAACAGAATAGGAACGCTTTTTATTTGGTTCATATGAAATCGATCCTTCTGCAATCAGTTCTTTCAGATACCGATGAACGGAGGCAGGGGATGTAAGTCCAACGGCGCTGCTGATTTCACGAACAGTCGGAGGAAACCCGTTTTTTGCCTGCTCTGAATGAATAAATCGAAGGATTTTTTCCTTAGCATGATTGATTTTTTTCAAAATATTCACCTCATGCTTATTTTAACACATCGAAAAAAATTATGCAAACGTTTGTTCGCATTTATTTTAACTGATCCGGAGAATCGAACAATGAGGGATCGTCTTCCCGGAGTTTAATGTATTTTGCTGCAAGGCGGCTGCGGTCTTCTTTCATGGCAGCGTAGTGTTTTCTTGTCGTGTTTACGTCTTTATGTCCAAGTACGTCGGCAACAAGATAGATGTCACCACTTTCCTGATACAGCATCGTTCCATACGTACTTCTCAGTTTGTGCGGGGTAATCTTCTTTAAAGGTGTTGCAATCTGAGCATACTTTTTGACAAGATTTTCGACTGCGCGTGGAGTGATTCGTTTCCGTTGCATCGATAAAAAGAACGCTGTTTCATGCCCGGTCACGGGAATGATGGCTTTTCGCTCTTCGAGATATTCGAGAAGAGCTTCGGATACTTCCGGTCCGAACGCGAGTGTTTCCTGGTTGCCGCCCTTGCGTGTGACAACGAACTGATTTTTGGAAAAATCGATATCATTCACATCGATTCCGACGAGTTCCGAGATTCGAATTCCCGTTCCGAGAAACAAAGAGAGAATCGCGACATCGCGGAGTTTTGTAGAATCATGGAACCGACGCTGTGTTTTTGTCATTCCACTTCCGTTTTCCGTAGCGTCAAGTAAATCTGCAACTTCATTTGCTTCCAAACGAATAATTGCTTTCTCATGCAGCTTTGGCGTATCGACCAAAGCTGCACAGTTAGAATGAATCAGCGATCTCTTATATAAATATTTAAATAATGAACGGATAGCCGACAGTTTTCGCGCTTTTGCGCGCTCATTGTTTTCGATAATCTTTTCAGTATCCGTTCCTTTGTTTTTATATAGGGATATATAAGCAAGATACAGTTCGATTTCGAGGGAGGTAAGGGAGTCCAAGTCGGAAAGGGAAAACGCATTGGAGTTGCGTCCCGCAAATCGAGAGATCTGTCCATTGCAAAGAAACCGAAAAAAGCTTCTTAAATCAACCGCATATCCATATCGCGTCAGAATTGAAGTCGTCGGTTCAATTCCTCGAAAATATAATTGACAAAAATCAGGCAATTCCATAAGAACGCTTTGCAATCTGTCGTTATACGTTTGCTTTTTTTGCAGTTGATAATCATTCATAAACGCTCCGCAATCCGAATAGGGAATAACCGATAATTCTATTGAAATCATAACACAACTATTCGTTAAAGACAAGTTTAACGAATAGTTGTTACAAAAAATTAATATTTCTATTCCTTCATTTGGCGGATTTTGACGTTTCGCCATTCTGCAGCGCTTTGATTGCTTCGCGTGCCAATTTATCGCATCGGTTATTTTCCGCGTTGTCGGAATGTCCTTTGACTTTATGGAATCGTACAACGTGCGTCACGCAAAGCGCGTCAAGCTGTTCCCACAGATCCTTGTTTTCGACTTCATGATGGTTTGCGGTTTTCCATCCGTTGCAACGCCATTGATCAAGCCATCCTTTTTCAAATGCGTTGCACAGATACGCGCTGTCCGAATATAAATCCACACGACAGCTTCTTTTAAGCAGCCTCAAAGCTTCGATCGCCGCGGTCAATTCCATACGGTTGTTGGTCGTATGCAATTCGTTTCCGCTTGCTTCTTTTCGATGCGATCCGTAAATTAATACGCAGCCCCAGCCGCCGAGTCCCGGATTCTTTGAGCACGCACCGTCTGTATATATGATTACCTGATCCATATGTCTTTATTCCTGTTGAAAAAATAATATATAATCGATGATAATCGATAATTGCAGATGTTTCAATTCGTTGGATTGAATCCGCATATTCATCGTACCATGTTCATGCAGAAATGTCGAGATGGAACTCTGATATTTTTCTAGCAATCCGACAATCGGTTTGACCGATTGTGATTGAATTCGCTGCAACTCTTCGATTTTCTCGTCACATGTTTCCGAAAGCTTCTCCAGTTCATTTATCACAACAGCGTCTGTCGTTTCTTGTTTGTCAAATGTAAGCGACATTTCACATAGCGAGGATGGAACCGAAGAAATCAGCGGAATCGATTCCGAAACAATTCGAATGGCATCACTGTCGCCGTTTAACGTGATCCGGATCCCGGTTCTGTCCGTAACGTACGGCGTTGCTTCAAATCCATCTTTTCTGACCTGAGTTTGCACCGTTAATACGCTCTTTTCATCCAGATATGCAGCGGCAAAAACACGATAAACGGATCCGTCATGATACACATTGCCGCCTGCTCCGAACAGTTCAATTTCTTCTCCGTACTTAATTGCTTCATTTTGATCGGTATACACGCCCATTTGAAGAATATAAAATGGCATTGCATTGATCGTTATAATGCTTTTTTCTGTCGGTGGTTCCGTCGGTTCCGGCGTTTGACTCGGCACCGCTTCATCGTGTGACTGCAATGCCGAGACGATTTTTTCATCGTCTGGATTCCTTCCGAAACAAGAAAAAACTGGACGAATTACAGAATCTTGTATCATTGCGCCAAGCGGCGAGAACACAATGATCAGTGCAATCAATACGATTGAAATCAAGACGATAATTGCAGTTGCAAAGGACGAGCTTTCCTTGTTCCCTCGTCTTCTTGGTGATCGGTGCGTTTTATATTCCATACAAAAACCTCCTTCGGTATCTGTTTTAAGATACGTCGGGAGGTTCATATAAATGCCTGTAATTTAATCATCCGTTATCCATCGGATGGTTCTGCATGATGATGTCCGGTACGGAAGAAAGCGGAATCGCGTTGCTGACGTATTTTTTCAGCGTAAAGCGGAAACAGGTCCACTCTCCTTCCTTACTGTCGACTTCTATCTGTTCGTCCAGCTGGTCCATAATCTTCTTCGCGATCGAAAGCCCCAATCCGGTACCGCCGTCTTTACGGGATGAGTCGACTTTATAGAACCGTTCAAAGAGCCTTGGAAGATTCTCTTTTGCAATGCCGATGCCATCGTCCCAAACGTCGATGATCACTTCGTGCTTTGCGTCTGCTGCACGCAATTTAATCGTATGTTTTGCATAGCGAAGCGCATTGTCGATCAAGATTACAAGGACTTGCTCGATTCGATCGCGATCACTCAAAACCATTGACAGATTCTCTTCCGTCTCGATCTCAATGCGAATATTCCGTTTTCTGGCTTCCGTCTGAAAGCTTTGCAACACTTCATCGAGCAATTCATTGACGTCAAACATCGTCATTTCCATCGATTCGGTTCCCGATTGCAATCGTGAGAGCTGCAGCATATCGGTAATCAAACGGGAAAGCCGTTCAACCTCGTGCAGCATGATCGTATAATATCGTTTCTGTGCGTCCGGATCTTTGACCATCCCATCAGAAAGCGGCTCTAAAAGTCCGCGCAGCGATGTAAGCGGTGTGCGCAGCTCATGACTGATATTTGCAACGTATTCATTGCGCATCCGTTCAAGCTTTTCGATTTCGGTTGCATCCTTAAACAATCCGACAGCACCGACACAGCCCTCGTAATCCGAAATGATCGGAACAATCGAAATCCAAAGAATGCGTTCGCCTGGTAAGCTGTAATGGAACATACGTGGTTCTTCGGAATCGATAACTGCCTGAAATGCATCCCAAATCGTGCGATCCGGAACGAGATCCATCGGAGAATGCACCTCGACCGCACCGAATTGCTTCATCAATGCAGGATTATAATGCGTCAGTTCTCCGCTTCGATTGATTGCGGCTACGCCGTCGCTGAAGCTGGATAGAATATACCCAAGCTGACGTTTTTCATTTTCGAGTTGATGAATTGTCGCAGAAAGCGTGCCGCTCATATTGTTGAGCGTGCGAGCAAACAGTCCGAGTTCGCCGCGGTACGTTTCATTGGCACGAACGTCATAGTTGCCTTTTGAAAGCTGCCTTGCGACGTTCGTCATTTCAGTGATCGGAAGAAGCATTTGATTGACGGCAAAATATGCGGTCAGAATTAAAAGCGGAAGCATCAAAAAAGACAAGAACCAAAGTGTTCTCGAAAGCCGCAAAAATGCGTTATTGATATGGTTCATATCCTTGATCAGAAGGATGCAGCCGACAGGCTCATTATTATCGCGATATAACGGTCTGCCGACGCAGATTGCATTTTGCCTTTTAGCAATTCTGAAATCGTCCGATTCGACATCTTCCCCATTCATCAAGCGATCGTACAATTCTTTCAATTGCTCAGTATCACGGAGTTCCGCAAGATTGGAGTTGTGAAGGAACGGATCTTCCTGACTCGTATGCAGAAACAAAACGTATGAAATCTGATTGGATGATGAAATCGCGTCAAGATAGCCGAGGAACGATGTCCTGCTGAATTGCTGATCATTCGGATTGGAGAACAGCTTTTGCGCACTGTTCGCTGTTTGATTTAAGGATTTCAGTTCCAGATTCGTATATGTTTTTTTACCAAAATACGTATAAGAGAGCAGCAAAAGAAAAGTCCCGAGGATCAGCAGGACCATGCAAATCAGAAATGATCTCCGAAAGACTTCTCCCTTGCGTCTCATAAGGTCAATTATGCGTTTTCGATTTCGAACTTATAGCCGACACCGTAGATCGTTTTGATACTCCATCCGAGACCTTCGGAATCCAGTTTTGCGCGAAGCCGTTTGATATGTGTATCGACGGTCCTGGTTTCTCCGGCAAAGTCGTATCCCCAAACGCGTGAAAGAAGCGTATCTCTCGTAAAGACCTGCCCAGGATTCGATGCAAGCATATAGAGAATCTCGATTTCCTTCGGCGTGCAGATCACGTGTTCGCCGCGGAGCGTGACGGTGTAACTGTTCAGATCGATTGTCAATCCATTATAGGAAACAATATTGGTATCCTTGGTTTGCTCTTTTACTTCCACGCGTCGAAGGATCGCTTTAATGCGCGCAACAACTTCACGCGGACTGAATGGTTTCACGATGTAATCGTCGGCACCCAGTTCAAGGCCGAGGATTCGGTCGATCTCTTCGCCTTTTGCGGTCAGCATAACGATCGGAACGGATGATGTTTTACGAACCTCACGGCAAACTTCAATGCCGGATTTTTTCGGCATCATAATGTCGAGAACGATCAAAGAGACGGAAGGATCCAACTTCATCAAGCCTTCTTCTCCGTCATAGGCGTCAATGACGTCGTATCCTTCAGCCTCCAAATATAAACGCAGTGATTCATGCACGACTGGTTCGTCATCACAAATCAAAACTTTTGTTGTCATATCTTTCCTCCAATATCTGATAGGTACATTATAACATACAGTAAGCTGCAATCAAGCGACATTTCAAAATTGTCATAACACGTTCACGTTCTTTCCACATTACGGCACAGAAACGTACTGATTATAGCGAGCAAGAAGCTGATCGTATGCGGTTTTGTAGCTTTCATAAGTTGCGGCGCTTCGCATGGTATCGATCAGTTCATTGAATTTGGATACGTCGTCCTCCGGAATCTCTTGGTCGCCTGAAAGAAGCGCTCCGACCAATTCGATTAAAGCTTCCCCTTTCTTTTGCAATGCTTCAAGTGATGAATCGGCAGTACAGACCGGAAACTCCATCATGAATTGTGAAACACTCTTTTCGGTTCTGACCCAAGTATCGCCAAACATTCCGTTCAACACAGCATCGTCAAGATTATAAAACTGATTACCCGGTCTCAACAATACGAAAGTTTTTAGTTCAATATCATCCGGCGAGCAGTTTTCACTTGAGATTGCACCGGATTGTTTGCAAATCGAAAGTGTAACGTGCATATCACACGGTTCGGTCGGTACATTGCCGTAACTGAACCAATCAGTCACGGGTGCATACTTGCTGAATGCACTATTATAATGAACACAGGCATCGGAGGCAAGTTTCCCGGAAATCGGGCAGACGGTCCTTTGCACAAGGCCGAGCGAAGAAACGGTTTCATCAATGATTGGCTTGCTCTCCTCTCCTTCCATCAGTTTTGTCATAAACTGACCCCAAAGCGGCGCGGCATATTTTGATCCTGAAGATCCTGTTTCGAGCTTGTTGGTCGGATAATCATGCCCGATCCACACAACAGCCGTATATTTGCAGGTCATACCGGCAAAGAACACGCTCGCATAGTCGGCGTTGGTGCCGGTTTTTCCCGCAACTTCAAATCCGGGAATTTTTGCAGAACCGCCGGTTCCGATTTGAACGGCATCTTTCAGAAGATCAACCAGAAAATATGCTGTGGAGGCATCGGAAAAGACTTTCGTTTCGGTACCGCGAATCACGTCGGCGTTTAAAATCACGTTTCCTTCGCTGTCTTCAACTCTCGTAAACGAAAGCGGTTCGATATAATACCCGTTATTTGCAATTGCAGCATAGGCTGCGCACATCTGGAGCGGCGTAATTCCGCTTGTACCCAGCGCAAGACCGGGCCCGTCTTTATTCAACTGCGACTCCGGAATTCCGAGACGCTTCAGGTATTCGACGGACGTATCGATTCCGACATACTTTGAAAACAGCAGACGTGCGGCAACAACGTTCAGAGATTTTGCAAGACCATATCGCAGCGTGACAGGACCGCGATCTTTTTTGGTGAGTCCGCCTTCGGGATATCCTTTTTCACCGCCCCAGCCTTCAATTTTTCCTTCCGCATTGGCAATAATCGTTGCAGGAGAAGCGCCGTTGTCGAGTGCGGCGCCGTAAATGCTCAACGGTTTAATGCTGGATCCGACTTCAACGTAACTTTGCGTAGCACGATTCAGGCCTTTGCGAATGATCGGTTCCGTCCTCCCGCCGACGATTGCGCGAATCTCTCCCGTATGCTGATCAATGACAACGGCAGCAACCTGCGGCTCAATCGTTTCGATCGTGATCGTATCGGAAATTGTCTCCGTTATGGTGTTCTGACTCATATCAGCAAGATTCGGATATTCGTCCCAGTTCGTGACTTCGTTCTGTACGGTCTCCTGCACAAATGGATCGATCGTCGTATAGATCCGATATCCGCCGGTACGCAGTTTATTCTCGTACGCCTGTCTGTTTTGAAGCGTATTGGGCAGTCCATCTTTTTCAAGCCAATGGCGGATGACATCGTCAATGCAGTACTCGACAAAGTACGCATATTCGTACATTTTGGAATTTGCGGATTCTTCAATAATGGTCAGGTCTTCGGACAACGCGGAAAGATACTGTTCGCGCGTAATTTTGTCATTTTCATACATACGGGAAAGAACGGTATTCGTACGTGCAACCGTGTATTTTTCATATGCATCCGCATCGCGTCCGTATTTTTCCCAATACAAGTTCAGCCGCGGATTATAACGGTACGGGTTCTGCGTGAGTCCTGCAATTAAAGCGCATTCTCGGATTGTCAGTTCGTTCAATTCTTTGCCGAAATAGTCTTTTGCAGCCGTCTTAACTCCGTAGTTGGATCCGCCGAGATAGATATCGTTCAGATATGCTTCCAGAATATCGTCCTTTTCCATAACGCGCTCGCATTGCAATGCAAGGAACGCTTCCTGTATTTTTCTTTTGTATGTGCGTTCGCTTCCGAGGATTTTGTTTTTGATCAACTGCTGCGTAATCGTGCTTCCGCCGGATGAATTGCTGTTTCCGAGAATCTCGAGAACCGCAGAAAACAAGCGTTTAAAATCAACGCCGCTATGCTTATAGAATCTAACGTCTTCTACGGAGATAAACGCATTCCGAAGCATTTCTGGAATGTCCTCAAGATCGACCCAATCACGATATTCGATTGCGGATAGCGAGGTCAGTTCTTTCCCGTTTGTATCGAATAGATAGGAGGTTCGATCGCTTTTCGTCAATTGTGCCGTATCAAAAACGGGTGTTGTATCTATATATGCTTTGAACACACCGTAAAAAAGTCCTGCTCCCGCCATTCCGACAATCAGAACGGCCACAAGAAGCAGTTTGAGTGTTAAAAACAGTACGTCCAATACAAAGGGCTTTTCCCCATTATTGCGCGTAAACAGCGATTCTTTTCCGATATGTACCTTTTTTGACGATTTGTTTTCCATGCATCCAGTATATCATAAAAATGGCTTCATGGAACAAGTTTTTTGATTTGTTCAAAAAATAAACACGTTCCTGTAAAAAATACTTGCCTTTTCAGAGACAATGAAGTATAATATACTGCGTTCGGGGCTTTAGCGAAGTTGGCTATCGCGCTACACTGGCAGTGTAGAGATCAGGGGTTCGAATCCCCTAAGCTCCACCATTGCGGCTTCCTTCGGGAAGCCGTTTTTCATTTCAAACGAAGAACGGTGTTGTTTTCGTATTCCAAGTAGCGGAAACGAAACGGCTCCTCCGTCATCATTTCTCCGACGGAATTCAGGTTCCATTCCGGCAGAAGATTGAGATTCGGGAAAAATCGGTCCGCTTTCGTATCGGAATACGTAAGCGTAACGAGCGCTTTGCTGCAGTACGGAAGAAGCAATCGATAGATCTGCTCTCCCCCGCAAACGAAAACGGAATCCGGATCAAGACCGGAAATCTGCTCGCCGAGCTCGGTCAGGTTATTGCAGATCGTGACGCCTTCTTTCTGAAACGATCTGTCACGCGTAAGAACGATGTTCGTCCGGTTCGGTAGCGGAGCGGCATGCGGAAACGATTCCAAGGTACGTCTTCCGACAATAATGGTATGATTTGTCGTAAGCGCTTTAAACCGACGCATATCTGCATGGACATGTGTCAACAAGTCGTTTTCTTTTCCGATCCCCCAGGTTGGAGAAACGTTCACAATGATCTGCATAACTAAATCGCAACGGGTATCTTTTCGTCGAAGGGATGATACCGATAGTTTTCCAACTGAAAACTATTTCTTGTAAAACTATAAAAATCCGTTACGGAAGGATCCATACGGAATGCAGGAGCGTCGAACGGTTCCAATGCGATCATTTTGCGAACCATTTCAACATGCCTGTCGTAGATATGACAATCTGCGATCACATGAACGAGTTCGCCCGCTTTGAGTCCGCATACCTGTGCAAACATATGAAGCAAAACGGCGTATTGCACGACATTCCAGTTGTTTGCCGTAAGCATATCCTGCGAGCGCTGATTCAGGATGGCGTTCAGTTTGTTTCCGGACACGTTAAACGTCATACTGTATGCGCAGGGGTAAAGATGCATTTCATGAAGATCAGCAAAATTGTACATGCTCGTCAGAATCCGTCTGCTTGCAGGATCGTTTTTCAGAAGAAAAAGAACGCGGTCAACCTGATCGAATTCTCCTTCTGGATATATGTGCTTTTGCCCGAGCTGATACCCGTATGCTTTTCCGATCGAACCAATATCGTCGGCCCAACTGTCCCAAATACGAGCGCTTAATTCATGCACGTTGTTCGACTTCTTTTGCCAGATCCAAAGAAGCTCGTCGATGCAGGATTTCCAAAACGTCCGTCGAAGCGTCATGATCGGAAATTCCTTGCTGAGGTCATAGCGATTTACGACGCCGAACAGTTTAACCGTATGTGCGGGCGTACCGTCTTCCCAACGGGGACGAACTTCAAGATCGGTATCCCATACGCCTTCCGAAAGAATCCGCTTGCAATTTTCAATATATACGCTGTCGGCATAACTCATAAAGAACAAACCTCCGATCAGTAATTATTATATCATAAACGGAAGTTTTATCAAGAAGTATCAGGTCTTTGTAATGAAAATGTTCATGCATTTGCTGCACGTAACGCGGATCTTTCCTTTCTTTCGCGGAGCGCGCAGCTTCTGTCCGCATTTAGGGCACTTGAAATACTTATATGTTTTACGATTTTTCCACTCCTGTTTTTTTGAAGCAAACCACCTTGAAATACGCTGCTTTCGGTACAGAAACCGTGTGTTTTCAGCCTGCCGTTTGGATACGTTTTTTGAGAACACGCGCCAGATCCAATGCACGATCAGACAAATGCCGATTCCGTAGAATACGTAATTGAGGATGCGAAAAACCGTCGATGCCGCGTAGAGTTCCCGCCTGAAAAGAATCGCAGAGATGAACGTAAATACCAGAGCCGTAATCAGGACTCCAAAACTTAGGCGGTTTTCAAATTTCGCAAGCGCATCAACGCCGTTCCTTCCCTGCATAAAACGATATAGTTTATCACGAAATCTCATAAAACTCTCCCCACTGATTGTTTACGCCGTTTTCGGACGTGCGATTTGTCTGCTGTGCGTTATCCGTGCATCCAAAAAATACAAAGGAACAAGCGTTCATGAATGTACGAAACACACAATTTGTGAGCATCAGAATCATCAGAAACGCAAGGAACAGATAAAGCAAACGAAACGGTCGGTACGAATTTCCGCCGGATCTTCGTTGCTGCCGCTGCTCTTCAAAGATGGAGCCCCATCCGAACGGAGGTTCGTTTTCCTGATTGTTGTTTCCCGTATAGGAACCGCCGTAGTACCCGGAGCCCGTTTTGCGATACGTCTGCCAAGGGTCGTACCCGTAAGAAGAGTGTTGATAGTACGTTTGAGAAGTTTGCGAGGCTTTGTAAGCGGCACGTTTTTCAGCGGTCTTAATTTGATCGTAGGCGACGTTGACGTCGTTCATTTTTGCGGCAGCCGATAGATCGTTCGGATTCAGATCGGGATGGTATTTTTTTGCCAGTCTGCGATAAGCTGCCCGGATCTCTTCGTCCGTTGCGGTTTCCGATACACCGAGAACCGTATATGGATTTTTCGCCATCTTGGACTGACTCCTTTCTGTTCCTTCTGACGTAATGTTACCCATTTTCAGTTGATTCGTCAATGCAGTTCACAAGATTGTTTCATTTTATGCTGTGAAAATTGACATTTGAATTTACCGTATTTAATCTAAAATGAAAATTGACATCGTTGCCATTGCATGGTAGAATCCCAAAAGGAGGATTTTATCATGAACCCTGTAAAACTGATTGCCGACAGTTCCTGTGATATCGGTCCGGAACTTGCCAAACGATATGACGTTGATTTCGCGCACATTCATGTTCGTCTGAACGGAAAAGACCACCTTGACGGTGTTGATATCACGCACAAGGAAATCTACGAGAATTACGAAAAAAATCATACCCTTCCCAGTACCTGCGCGATGAACATCGACGAATATGAGTCGATCTTCGCGCCGTATATCGAGAAAGGATTTGATATCGTTCATGTTTCGCTTGGAAGCGGTCTATCTTCCACGTGTAATAACGCGCGACTTGCCGGCGAGAAATTCGGCGAAGGACGTGTTTACGTGATCGATTCAAAGAGCCTTTCGTCTGGAAGCGGACATATCGTCTGCGAGTGCGGTGAGAGAATCAAAAAAGGATTGAGTGCCAAGCAAGTTTATGAAGAGGTCATGCCGATTGCTGACCGCGTCAGTGCATCATTTATTCTTGACGATCTGAAGTATCTGCATGCAGGCGGACGTTGTTCGGGTCTTGCTCAATTCGGCGCTTCTCTGATGAACATCAAACCTTGTATCATGGTTCGCAACGACTTGTTCGGCTCCATGACTGTCGGTAAAAAATATATGGGATCTTATAAACGAAGCGCGTTAAAATATGTTGAAAATATGATTAAAGACCGCACGGACATTGCACTCGATCGCTGCTTTATTACGCATTCCGGTTCTGATCTCGAAGTTCTTGAAGCGATGAAAAAGCTTGCAGCTGAATTGCAGCCGTTCAAAGAGATTTTTATCACGCAGGCAAGTGCTACGATTTGTTCGCATTGCGGGCCCAATACGACAGGTATTCTGTTTATTACGAAATGATCGTTTCTTTGTTATACGTTCTTTTGTTTGCGATCTCGGGGATATGCGTCTCCGAGGTCGTGTTTCAAAAACACAGATTTGCGAATAGAATATGGCTCGGACTTGTTCTGGGATTGCTGCTGCTCACTTGGCTGCCCGCTCTGTTTGCGCTGTTGTTCGGATTTACTTTGACTGCGCAGATCCTTGCTTTTGTAACAGTATGTATCGTAGGCTGCATTTGCAGTCTGATCACAATTTTCAGGAAACGCCAAGGGATCGTAAATTCATACCGGATCGCAATAAAATATCCGGCCTTCTTCCTGATCGTTCCGATCATTCTTCTTGGATCATACTTGTTTTATACACACGTTCTTTACAAACATTCGGATGGAAGCCTTTGGGTCGGTCAGGTAACATTCGGCGATCTTGCCATGCATTTGGGCTTCGTCAGCAGCATCGCCGAGCAGAAGGCATTTCCGCCGCAATACAGCATCTTTCCCGGACACGCGCTGAACTATCCGTTCCTTTGCGAGACGTCCGCATCCACGCTTTACCAACTCGGCGCATCCTTGCGGCAGGCATATCTGATTTCTGCCGTTTATGCGCTTGTTCTTGTCGTTGTCGGTGTATATATGTTTTTCGAACAGTGGCTGAAGCGCACCGATCGCGCAACGCTTGCAACGTTTCTTTTCTTTTTCGGAGGCGGATTCGGATTCTTTTATTTCTTTGACCTTCTGAAAACGGACGGTATCTTGACAAACCTTTTGTCGAGCGGCAATCAAACGACGGCAAGTCTTTGGCTTAACGGGTTTTACATTACCCCGACAAACATACCGGACCTTGGGCTTCGATGGGTTAATCCAATCGTTGATATGCTGATTCCGCAGCGAGCGACGCTGTTTGGATGGGCGTTCTTATTCCCCTGTCTCTATTTGCTGCATGGGTATGCGTTTGAGAAAAAGACGGATAATGTTCTTCCGCTTGCCGTTATAGCGGGTCTTCTTCCGATGATCCATACACATTCATTCCTTGCACTTGGAATCATCAGCGCTGTTTACTGCGTATGCGATCTGATCAGAGTCCGTTTTGCACGTAAACGGATCGTCTTTTGGCTTTTGTACGCCGGAATAACATGTTTGCTTGCGTTTCCGCAGTTGTTTGCTTTTACCTTCCGACAGACGTCGGAAGGACGTCTCGTGCAATTCCATTGGAATTGGGCGAACAGCACGGATTCCTATCTGTGGTTCTATATAAAGAATCTCGGTCTGATCTTTTTGCTTCTTCCGATCGCGTTTTTCCTTTTATCAAAAAAAGACAAACGTATCTACGCTGGCGTTCTTCCCCTTTGGCTGATTTCAGAGTTCGTTATCTTCCAGATCAACGAATACGACAACAACAAACTCTTGTTCGTCTGGTTTGCTTATACCTGCGCGTTAGTTGCAAAACTCTTGATCACATGCAGGGACCGCGTCGATCGATTCATTCGTAAAAACAGTTCGGAGTTTGACCGCTCATACACGAATGGAGTACTTGTTGCGGCACTACTGCTTGTTTTTACGGTTTACTTTTTTATAAAAACCGTATTTGACAATGAATATGGGCTTTTGATGCGACAAAGTACAGCGTTGACTCTGTTTTTCCTCGCTGGGATGGTCCTGTCGATGTGTATCGCCGGCCTTTCACAGTCGCACGTAAAAATACGTAGCCGCATGATATGGATCGCCGAAACGGGGATTTCCGCTTGGTTGACGTTATCGGTTTTCATCGTTTGGTATCTACAATATGATCGTGATACGCTGTCCTTTACGTTATTCTATGCAATCAGCTCTATGCTTATTTGCGTCGTTGGGATTCTTCTGCTTGCGTCGGTTCGTTTACCGGATTGGTATCGCGGAAAAAAAGTCCGTTTTATTGGGGCGGTAGCGGTGAAACGCTTGTGCGTTTTCCTGCTCGTATTCTCGATGACGGTTTCCTCCCTTATGACGATCCTTCGCGAATGCAAAAGCCATTATCAGGTCTATTCTTCAGAAGAAGTTTCACTAATGGATGCGATCAGGGAAAACACAAATCCGGAAGAAACGATTCTTGCTAGCAGTTATCTATGGAATCTTGTTACACCGATGACCGGAAGAAATATTGTAACCGGGACAGGTACGTTTCTGTTTTTTCACGGCGTTACGGGATTTGCCGAGCGTGAAATCGAAGTAAGACAAATGTATGAGAATCCCGCGGAGAATAAAGAACTGTTTCAGCGATATGGAATTCGATACGTGTTAATCAGTAATGCCGAACGCGGATATTTGATCGATTACGAGTACTTTGAGCAACACGGCACAGTCGTTGCAGCGAATCGGGCCGGTACGTTATATCTATTATCCGAATAAAATGATGAGCCGATCAGATGATCGGCTCTATTTTAAATGCTATTAATTAAACCATACGAATTTACGCATGTATCGGGACGATCCACGCTGTGATCCACTTCGGTGAATCATCGATCGAATTCAAACCTGCTCGTCTGCTTACGGGAAATCGTGCCCTTTCTCTCGTCGAAGCTGTTGTTGATAAAGATACAATTGGTATCCCAGAATTCCTGCATCGATCGCAGATGCAATCTTTACCGCGCAGGAAGGCGTTGCACCGTCGCAAACGGTCTCGGCATTCATCGCTGTGGAATTGGAGAATGTACGAAAAACGGCTGACTCATCTTCGCCAAGCAAATATGCGATTGCGGCACCTGCAGCGCATCCCGCACAGATCACCCCGCAATACGCAGATGATCGTTCCGTTCTCGTATTTTGATACACCGTCAATAGATCCGAAAGAACCAATGCACGGTACGTGCGTTCCTTTGAAATTGCATAATGCCTTGCATAGCACAGGACGGGAACCGACGCCGCGATTCCCTGATTGCCAGAACCGCATAAACTCGCAAAAGACATTTCACATCCACTCATTCGAGCGTCACTTCCAGCCGCGGCATAAGCGCGTGCGATGGCTTTTGCAGAACCATTGCTTTCGGAAAGCATAATTTTACCGACGTTTGCACCATAATTGCTTCGAAGGCCTTCCTCACAGATCGCCATATTATACGAGATCTGCATGTCCAGAAGACTACGAACTTCGTTTATATCGATATTGACAGCATATTCATAGATGTCGTGCAGGTTCAGACAGGATTTATCGGTAAGGGGATCTTCTCTTTGCATAACGATCGGACGCTTCAAAAGTGCTTCCCCGTTTTTCATGATCTCAACAATATTTGAGTAATTGTTTGCAATCACGACGCGCGAGTAGCTTGTTCTAGCATAAAGAGTAACGCTGATATAAATCGGGCAATCGGTTTCGGCGCAGGAAACGTCAATCGGGACGGTTTCCAAAAATCTTGCGATTATGTCGTGTTGTTCCGTATTTATGTTTGCAATGACCTGCATTCCGTTGTCTGCATTGCCGCAAACGATTCCTGTTGCAACGGCGGCACGAATTCCTTTTAATCCGTTTGTATTCGGAACCACAATACTTCTGACGCTTTTCAGAATGCTGTCGCTGACGGAAACAGTAACTGCGGTCGGCTGCATGGCAAGAACCTGATGCGCTTTAGCCGCACAATATGCGATTGAGATCGGTTCCCTGCAGCCGGATGCAGGCTGGATCTCTTCGCATAGAATTGTCGTATACGCTTCACGGTTCCGAATGGTCATATGGGTTTCCTCCGTCGAAAAGGGCATAATAAAAGACGGTGAGCAAGCCGTAAGCCGAGTTCTGTCAAGGACGATCATCTATCTAGACGACTCGTTGCCGAGCCGTTCAAGCGATTATAAAGAGCGTAGCGGGCAGCTATTCAATGCTCTCATTCCAATCTTGCACCGGGTGGGGTTTACAGAACGGACAAGTCGCCATGCCGTTGGTGAGCTCTTACCTCGCCTTTCCATCCTTACCCGACCGTACGTCGGGCGGTATCTTTCTGTTGCACTTTCCTTGAAGTCGCCTTCACCGGGTGTTACCCGGCACCCTGCCCTGCGGTGCTCGGACTTTCCTCACCTCATAAATGAGCCGCGATCGTCTGACTTACTCACCGTCAAGAATTATTCGTTATCTGCGTATAATAGTCTGCCGCAATTGTCGCATTCCAGAATCATATCCTCTGCGATCAGCCTTCGAATCGATAGACTCGGAAGCGACATATTGCATCCGCTGCATTTTCCGTCCAGGACTTCAACGACGGGCATATTGTGATGCTGCCGTACGCGCTTGTACCGGTTCATCAGTGTCGGGTTGACACGCTTTTCGAGCTCCTCCATTTTTTTGTCGGCGGCGAGCATATCAACTGCTGCATCGTCTTTCTCTTTCTGACAAACGACTTTCAGCTGATCGTATTCCTTCTTTGCTTTTGCGCCTTGCTGCCAGGTTTTCTTGTATTCATCCGCAGCAGCATCGAGATTGCGGAATGACTGCTTGATATCCTTCTCGAGATTATTTGCCTCTCGCTGCAATTTTTCGATATCGTGACGAAACTCCGTCATCTCTTCCGAAGTACATTCCTCATCGCCTTTCAGCGTTTCAAATTCGGAGCTCTCGAGATCGAGACGATCCAGGATCGCTTTGTGCTGCTGGTTCATCTTGGCAATCGCAGCGGAATACGACTCGAGATCCTCCGTCAGCTTGACAAGCGTCGCCTGCTGCTGCTTGACGAATTTTGCAAGCTTATTCAACTTTTGACGATTCGGCGTCGTGCGGACGGCAGATTCGATCTGCTGCTTTTCAAGATCTGCATCCTGATATGCAAGCAATGCGATCGGTTTACTCATGTTCGTGTCCTCCTTAAAGGCTGTGCAAAGGTGCGTGGCCCGAATGTGTTAGATTATATTGTACATCAAAATGTTCGTTCTGTAAACGGGAAATTAACGGTTTCAGAACCGGAAATTCCGTTTCATAGTGTCCGAGCACACAGCATTTGATGCCGTATTGCTCCGCTGCAAGTGCTTGATGGTGCTTCATTTCGCCGGTCACAAACGTGTCGCATCCGGCAAGTTTCACATATTCAAGATCTCCACCGCCGGAGCCGCCGATCAGAGCAATCCGATGAACGAGACGATCGGGATCGCCGACAAATCTACCTTTTGATCCAAGAACAGACTCACAAAATGCGGAAAACTTACCGAACGTGACCGATTCTTGCAATTCGCCGGTTCGGCCGAGGTCCTCTGGTGGAAGCGGACGTACCGATTTAAGACGCAAAAGTCCTGCAAGTACATCATTGACTCCGCCTTCGCATGCATCCAGATTGGTATGTGCCGCAAAATGACCGATTCCGTGACGGATCAATCGGTACGCAGCGGCAGTTTCTGCTGATTCCAGTGAGAATGATTTAACCGGTTCAAGAAAGAGCGGATGGTGCGTTAAAACGAGATCATATCCCCCGGCGATCGCTTCTTCCGCTACTTCAAGCGTCAAATCCAGAGCAACGAGCACCTTCTTGATCTCATTGTGATCCGATTTGATCAAAAGACCGACGTTATCAAAATCAAAGGCAAGAGAACGCGGCGCGATACGCTCCATCATCTCGCAAAACTCGGACTGTTTCATTTCAATTCTCCTTAATATTTGATAAGATCGTTTCGAGTGCACGGATCTTTCTTGAAAGAGTTCGCTCCCCCTCTGTTCCCTTTGCGGACGGAAGCATTTTGCAATGGCTGTGCAGTTGCTGCTCGCAGAGATTGACCAAAAGCGGATCACGGTCGGAAAAGGTCTTATAACCGACGTCAAAGAATTCCATCGGGAATTCGTTAGGTATCGTATCGCTTGTGATTCCGGGCTCTGCTTTTATGATTTGATAGTATCGTCCGTGATCCAATACGATCCTGTCTTCAATAATCCGATACTTGTGTTTGTAGAGATAAGAGCGAATATCATCCTGTGCGCGCATCGGCTGTAATACGATGGATCGCGCTCCCATCAATGGAACGTCGCATTTTTCAAGGATTTTACACATCAGCGTTCCGCCCATACCGAGAATTGCGATCGCATCACATTCATACGGCTTCAGAACATTTAATCCATCACCGAGCCGAAAAGAAACAAGATCATCTTTTTCGATATAAGAGATCAAATGACGTGCTTTTTCGAGGGATGGTTTACTGATGTCGCTTGCGATAACGTGTCTGCAAATACCTTGCTGCAATAAAGCTGCCGTAAGGCGCCCGTGATCGCAGCCGACATCTGCAACCGTATCTGCGCCTTCTAACATATGCAGAACCGAGTCAAGCCGCGGCGTTAGATGCACGAATCGGTCTATCATACGGTGATCGATTTCAGCGGGTAAACGCGGTCGATGGGACCGCCGCCGAGGCACAGATCCCCGGAATAGAATACGGCCCATTGTCCGGGTGTTACAGCACGCTGCGGAACAGCAAATTTTACATGTGCACCGTTGCCCTCGACACATACCGTGACTTGCTGATCTGGCTGTCTGTACCGAAATTTTGCAGTACAGTTGAATTCGTGCGAAACGGGGAATCCGGCGATCCAGTTGATTTTCTCTGCGTCAAGAGAGGAGGAAAACAATTCGTCGTGTTCGCCTTGCTGTACGATCAGTAGATTGCGATCAAGATCCTTCCCGATCACAAACCAACTTTCCCCTGTTCCGTCGCTTCTGCCTCCGATTCCGAGACCGCGTCGTTGGCCAAGCGTATAGTACATCAGACCATCGTGACGACCGATTTTTTTACCGGATACATCAACAATATCGCCGCTTTGCGCCGGCAAATACTGCATCAGAAACTGCTTGAAGTTTCTTTCTCCGATAAAGCAGATACCCGTACTATCTTTCTTCGACGCATTGATAAAGCCTTGTTCCTGCGCAATTCTTCGAACATCTGATTTATTCAGTTCACCGACCGGAAATACAACGCGGGAAAGCTGCTCGCGCGTCAATCCGGCAAGGAAATAGGACTGGTCTTTTCCGGCATCTGCGCCCCGCATCAAAAGCTTGTCCTCATTCAGTCTGCAGTAGTGACCGGTAGCGATCTGATCGGCTCCGGTCGACAGCGCAAAGTCAAGGAAGGCTTTGAACTTGATTTCACAGTTGCAAAGCACGTCCGGATTCGGCGTTCGTCCCCGGCGATACTCATCAAGAAAATAGGAGAAAACACGATCGCGGTATTCTTTTGCAAAGTTCACCGTGTAATACGGAATCCCGATCGATTCACTGACGCTGCGTACGTCGGAATAATCCGCTGTCGCGGTACAGACGCCTTCGTCGTCCTCCTCGTCCCAGTTTTTCATAAAAATACCAACGACGTCAAAGCCCTGTCGCTTCAGCAAATAAGCCGCAACAGAGCTGTCGACGCCGCCGGACATTCCTACGACTACGTGATGCATTATTCTGCAGAGATCAGTTCGAACCCGACACCTTCAATCGCATCGCGGATCAGATCAACGTCGTCTATGCCTCGGATTTCGCAGGTTCCGATTTCACACGATACAACTTCCGCGCCGAGTTCTTCCATTGCCTTTTTGACCTTTGCAACGCAGTGCATGCATCCCATACCTTCAATTCTTAATACCATAAAACCGCCTCCTTCGGATGTGAAAGGATCTTTTGATTGATTCTAACATAAAAGAAGCGATTTTAAAAGTATTATTTTATGTTACATTCCGGTACAGCCGCAAGGACGGTTCTGATTGCCGCAACCACATCCATTATCACCGCAGAAGCGGGACAGCAGCAAGAGCCAGATCAGCGTATCACAGGATACACCGGATCCGTTGTCGTTGTCGCCGAGGAGCAGAAGCAGAACAAGCAGCCAGGTCAGGTTGGAACCGCCGAGATTGTTGAACATGTAAGTTTCCTCCGTTCGTAATGATTCGACGTTTTCGTCGTTACAGTATTGTATGCTCTGCTGCTTCAAGTCGTTCATGCTCCCTCATCTTTTTGAAACAACTTGACAAAAGTTCGTTTTCGCATAATAATGATTTAGACTAACGGAGGAAGAAATAATGGAATCGAGAAACTATTCTATGGATAAGATCGTCGTACTTTGCAAAAACCGCGGTTTTATCTTTGCAGGCTCCGAGATTTACGGCGGTCTCAGCAATACATGGGATTACGGTCCTCTCGGCGTGGAATTGAAAAACAACGTAAAAAAGGCTTGGTGGAAGAAATTCGTGCAGGAAAGCCCGTACAACGTCGGTCTCGACGCAGCGATCTTGATGAATTCTGAGACTTGGAAAGCGTCCGGACATCTCGGTGGATTCTCCGATCCTCTGATGGACTGCCGCGAATGCAAAGAACGGTTCCGCGCCGATAAACTGATTGAGGATTGGACTGCGGAAAACGACATGACGCTTGAAAAACCGATCGATGCGTTTACGCAGGCTGAAATGAAGGCATTTATTGAGGAACATCAGATTCCCTGCCCCACCTGTGGTAAACATAATTTTACGGACATTCGTCAGTTCAACCTGATGTTCAAGACGTTCCAGGGCGTTACGGAAGACGCAAAGAATACGGTATATCTTCGTCCGGAAACGGCACAGGGCATTTTTGTAAACTTTGCGAACGTCCAACGTACCACTAGAAAGAAACTTCCGTTCGGCATCGGTCAGATCGGAAAGAGTTTCCGAAATGAGATCACACCCGGCAACTTTATTTTCCGTGTGCGAGAATTCGAGCAAATGGAACTCGAGTTTTTCTGTGAACCCGGAACGGATCTTGAGTGGTTCGATTACTGGCGCAGCTATTGCCACAAGTTCCTTCTTTCTATCGGCATTAAGGAAGAAAACCTCCGACTCCGCGATCACGATCCCGATGAACTCGTTTTTTATTCCAAGGCAACGACGGACTTCGAGTTCCTTTTCCCGTTCGGCTGGGGCGAACTTTGGGGCGTTGCCGATCGCACAGATTACGATCTGACACAGCATCAGAATGCGTCCGGTAAGGATCTTACCTATTATAATGCAGAACGAAACGAACGCTATATTCCATACGTTATTGAGCCTTCTCTCGGCGTAGAAAGAACGGTTCTTGCCGTTTTATGCAATGCATATGAGGAACAGCCGCTTGAAAACAATGATGTGCGTACTGTATTGCATCTGCATCCTGCGCTCGCACCGTTTAAGGCGGCAGTGCTTCCGCTTTCCAAGAAGCTTTCCGCACAGGCGAACGAGATTTACCTTGATTTGCTCAAGCATTTCTCCGTCGACTTCGACGAAACCGGTTCGATTGGAAAGCGGTATCGTCGTGAAGATGAAATCGGAACGCCTCTTTGCATCACGTATGATTTTGATTCGGAAAACGACGGATGCGTTACGGTACGCGATCGCGATACGATGGAACAAGTGAGATTACCCATCTCCGAGTTGCGCTCCTATATTGAACATCGACTTGATTTTTGACGACCTCTGCCTCCGTTGCATCGGAGGCTTTTTGCTATGGAAATAAACGGAACTGTACAATCGATTATCTTTCGAAATGCAACGAATGGTTACACCGTTCTTACGCTTTCGCGCGAGGACGGTGAAAGCGCTGTAACATGCGTGGGAATTCTGCCGCTTTTAAACGTCGGCGATTCGGTGCGTATGACGGGAGCAGAAACGTATCATCAGCGATTCGGTATGCAGTTCAAGGTTGATTCCTATTCAAGGAAAGCACCGTCAAGTAACAGCTCGATCATCAAGTATCTCGAGAGCGGCGTCGTACGCGGCGTTGGCCCCGCGATGGCACGAGCGATCGTCGACTGCTTTGGAATGGATACGCTCGAAGTGCTTGAAAACGAACCAAATCGGCTGACGGAGGTTCCCGGCATCGGACCCAAAAAAGCGAAGATGATCAGCGATTCTTTCCGCGAAAAGAAACTGTTTCGTGACGTTCTTCTGAGTCTCGAACCGTATGGCGTTACTGTCGGACAAGCCTACAAAATGATGCAGACATATGGGGATCTTTGTCTTGCAAAAGTACAGGAGAATCCGTATCAGTTGATTGAGGATATCGATGGAATCGGGTTTTTGACAGCAGATCGGATCGCGGTACACGTTTCTGGCTTTGAGCCGGATTCTCTTGCGCGTCTGATGGCAGGGATCCGCTATTGCCTGCAGCAGTCGCGTGATGAACATGGGGATATGTATCTCGTCCGTGATGTGCTGATTCGGAAAGCTTCCGAACTTCTCGGCGCATCCAACGAACGCATCGAAGAAACGGTGGAATGGATGGAAAGCGGAGGAGATCTTCTTTCAAGCGACGTCAACGGCGACGACGCAATCTATCTGCCCTATTTGTTGAAGTATGAGGATTACATCGCGAAAAAACTGTTGCTATTGAATGAAGCGCCTGCTTCCGAAATCTGGGATATCGATCGATGGCAGAATACGTCCGGGATCCAGCTATCTGGGGAACAGCGTGAAGCGGTTCTTCTCGCACTCAACAATGGCGTATCGATTCTTACAGGGGGTCCCGGCACCGGCAAAACGACGATTATCCGATGCATTCTTGATGCGATGACGGAAAAAGGGTATGCTGTCGAACTTGCAGCTCCAACCGGGCGCGCCGCCAAGCGAATGACCGAGGCGACCGAAACCGAAGCGAGAACGATTCATCGCCTTCTCGAATTTATACCGGGTGAAGGATTTCAGCGAAACAAAGATAATCCGCTCGTTGCTGACATGGTAATCGTCGACGAAATGTCCATGGTGGACGCTCCTTTGATGTATGCGCTTTTACAGGCGATGCAGAAAGGAACACGTCTTGTGTTGGTCGGCGACAGAGATCAGCTGCCCCCTGTCGGCTGCGGGAACGTATTTGCCGATGCGCTTTTATCTGGTGTGCTCCCCCGTTATCGCTTGACGGAAATCTTCCGACAGGCGCAGCAGTCGAATATCGTTCGCAACGCTCATTTGATCAATCACGGTCAAATGCCCGTTCTTACCGATCATGAATCCGATTTTGTTTTTGAAGAAATCGCAAGCGTCGACAGGATCCGCAACAGGATGATTGAACTCGTTCAAAACGAAATCGTTCGTCTCGGCACGTCCGACCCAATGATGGATATACAGGTGCTCGTTCCAATGAAAACGACGGCACTCGGCGTTTCCGAACTGAATCAATTGCTGCAGAGCGTTCTGAATCCTGCATCTGCCGAAAAAACGGAACATCGCGTCGGTTCCGTTCTTTTCCGCGAAGGAGACAAGATCATGCAGATCAAAAATAATTATAAGATCGAATGGAAACGACGCACGATAAAGGGTTATTACGAAGACGGGAGCGGCGTCTTTAACGGCGATTTCGGGACCGTGCTGAAACTTGATCCGCGTGAAAAGGTTGCTGAGCTACTGTTTGACGACGGACGGATTGCGGAATATGCGTTTGCGCAGCTTGAGGAGATTGACCTTGCTTACTGCATTACAATTCACAAGAGTCAGGGAAGCGAATTCAAAACCGTTTTGCTTCCTCTTTCCGGAGGTCCCGTTCCGCTTTTGACGCGAAATCTTCTTTATACGGCTGTTACCCGCGCAAAGAAACTCGTATACTGCATCGGAAGTCGCGGAACGATTGAGCGCATGGTGCGAAATGCGCAAAGAAACGAGCGAAATACAGGGTTGAAAGAAAGGCTGCAGGCGTATGTCGCATTGTAAAGAATGGAAGAACGCCGCGTCTTTCGTAGCAGATGCATTGATGCCGGGACCGCACCAATGCTTTATCTGTGATGAAGAAGACTTGATCGGTGACGACGGATTGTGCGATGCCTGTCGCGCAAAACTGAAATACTATCCTGCTCCGATTTGCTCACAGCCGCTTGACGGAATAACGATCGGCCTTCAGTACTGCGATGAAATTGCAGCTGCCGTTTTACGATTCAAAAAATATGACATGCCGGAATATGCGTCGTTTCTTGCACAGTTTCTTTCGGTCCCGAAGGATTGGAACGCCGATATTCTCGTGCCGGTTCCAATTCATCCTCTGAAGTTGTTTCTTCGGTATATGCAGAATCATACGGCGTCTCTCGCAGCTTATCTAAGCCATGCAACAGGGATTCCGTATTCTGGTGAACTGCTGACCAAAACAAGATTTACCCGCGAACAGAAGTCGTTGAAGGATCCTGCGCTTCGAAGAAGAAACATTCGGGGAAGCTTTGAAGCAGACCCGCTCGCGAAAGGCCTTCGCATCGTTCTCGTCGATGACGTATTTACGACCGGTGCGACGGTCTATGAATGTGCACGCGTCTTGAAACAGTCGGGTGCTGCGGCGGTCTACTTGTCCGCAGTTACGTCTCCACCGCATTGACGAAGCATCGCGTACTTATCGTGCGTTGCCTTTCCGCCGCGGATATGGCGTTCTGCCTTGTTTATGTTTAGAACATTTCTTACGAGTCGATACAGATGTGGGTTCATATGCTTCAATCGTTCGGTTACGTCTTTATGAACCGTACTCTTCCCAATGCAGAGTGCATGCGCCGCATCACGAACCGTCGCTTTATGTTCAATGATATACTGTGCTTCTTCATAAACTCGCGTTTCAAACCAGTTCACGACAATACCCCCGTATACTTGATGGTACAGTATACGGGGGTATTGGGGTTCTATGTCAGTAGTTTTCGATGCTGATTGCTTTGATGGGACCGTTCGGAAGGTCCCTGAGATGCTCCGAATCAAACCGCTTGAATCCGGTTTCCCTGTCGCTGAAGCAGTATTCGACGAAATTTTCGGACGAGTTTTCTTTGAGAGACAAATCTTTTTGCACGACGTCCGACAAAGACTTTCCGATATCGATTAAATGCACGTCAGGAAGCGTTTTTTGAATTGTATCAATCAGAAATGGATAATGCGTACAGCCTAGAATCAACGTATCAATATCGGTATTGTGAATCGGAGATAGATACCGATCAACCGTCATTACGGTAATCGGATCGTCTTCGCGAAATCCGTTTTCGATTAGTGGAACAAATAGCGGGCATTCGATCCCGGAGACGTTGCAATCCGGATATTTGCGGTTGATATAATCGGAATATGCGTTGCTGTGTACTGTCGCATGCGTCCCAATCACGCCGATATGGTTTGTCTTTGTGACTTTTGCCGCGGCATCGCACGCCGGTTCAATGACGCCGATGATCGGGATGCTGAAGGAACGACGCAGATCGTTCAACGCGATTGCGCTGACGGTACCGCATGCAACTACAACTGCTTCTACGTCCTTTGACAACAGGAAACGAACGTCTTGTTTCGCGTAGTGAATGATCGTTTCCGGTGTTCGCGATCCGTACGGCACACGTGCGGTATCGCCAAAATAGACGATTGATAACCCTTTATTGGATGCACAAATCGCGTTCAGAACGGTCAAGCCGCCGAGTCCGCTGTCAAATACGCCGATTCTGCTGACAGAATTCATAAGCCCTCTCTTTCACAGTTATTTTACCATGCGTCAATGATTCTTGCAATATCCTATTCGGAGATGAAAAAAAGAGAAACGGATTCATCCGCTTCTCTTTTTCTTTCATTCGTTTTTTAACAATGGTTCGTATCCGCGTTCGGATACAGCGTACACGCCTTCTACATCGCGATCCATGCATTCTAAATGCGGTTCAACTGCATCGTACATCACGCATGTTCCGCAGCTGGATGAAAGTTTTCGCGGTACGGGCCCGAGCTTTGAAATCACGCCACAATTTTTAAGAGAGCGGTTCGTCATCAGAGCTGCAGCATGTGTAAAGAAGGTTGCGACGTATTTCATTTCGTGAGCGTCATTTTAAAATCGCCGTCGATTTCTTCCGACCGAACGGAATAGTGCTGCGAAGCGGCAAAACGCGTGATGTTTCCGACCGCAGTAGCATTGTCGACGAGCACTTCCAACATGTCCGGGTTGTTTTTTTTCACTTCGCGTTGGACCATAAGCACGGGCATCGGACAACTCAAACCTCTTGCATCAACCATGTTTACGCCCTCCTTTTGCTGTTAAACACGGATATTGCCGCGAGGAACACGAACCCTGCGATCAGAACCCAAAGGACAGGTCCCGGTCCGATTCCGGTTCCGCTTGACGCAAGACCAAAATTGTGCGATACAGCTGCGCCCGCGATAAAACCGAAAACGGTAATGGCAGAGTCGCTGTTTCCTTCGCCAGCGAGAACAAGCTGACGAAGCGGGCACCCGCCGAGCAGAACGCTGCCCCAACCGACGACAACCATGCCTAAGAAATTATACAACCATTCCGTGTGCGCAATAGGTTGACCTTCCATTCCGAATTTGAACGTGCCGCGGATCAGATTTCCGATGACAACGGCTACGATGACTGCGATGAATCCGTAAATCAAATGGAAATCCTTGAACATAACCGCATCGCGAACGCCGCCCGCCATGCACAGACGAGAGCGCTGGCAAAGCGCGCCGACAACGATCGCAATCAGAATCGCTGCATAGAAAGGCGCCTGCATACTGCCGGGCCCTTTTTCACTGACTGCAAAGAGTTTTACAACAAGCGAAAGGATGAATAGAATCACAAGAATGATTGGGAACATCAGTCCTTCCGTTTTGTTTTGTTTATATGCTCGGTTCAAAGAAAAACCGAACCGCAGCGGAAGCGTTCCGATCACAATGCCGACGACAAAACCGAGAAGGCCGATCAATGCGTTTACATCGCCGCCGCCGATTCGAATGACCATGCGAAGAGGACAACCAAGGAATACTAGCGCGCCGATCATTACAATCATTCCGAGCAGGAATCTTGTGAACGGAGAGGAACCGCCCTGCGGTTTCCATTCTTTTTTTATCATCGCCATGAGCATCGCGCCGAGCACGATACCGACGATCTCGGGACGGAAATACTGCGGACCTGTAGTCTGCAGCATCAGAGCACCTGCAATATCACGTTCAAAACAAGCAATGCAGAAACCCATGTTCGCCGGATTGCCGAGTACTGACAGCACAACTGCTGCTGCGCCTGTTACCAGACCCGTAAGGATCACGAGCCAGTGCCGATGCAGAAACCCCATGAAACCTTTTTTTGTTGTTTCCATTTTTATCCCCTTTCTCTTTTCGTTGTTCACTTGCATGAATAACGATCTGTTGATATAATAACATAAAAAAGCGTTATTTGCAAGCGAGGATAACGGGTTTTATGAAAACGATATATCTTGACAATGCAGCAACTTCGTTTCCGAAAGCAAACGACGTTTCCGATGCGATGAAGCGTTTCCTTGATGAGACCTGCAGCAACGTCGGACGCGGCAGTTATTTGCGCGCACAGGAGGCGGGACTTGCCGTGATCGAAACACGTGAAAAGATATGCAGCATGTTCGGATGCAATGATTCGCGGTACGTAATCTTTACGGGCGGGATGACAGCGTCATTAAACATGGTTATCAAAGGACTCGTTCGTCGCGGCGATAGAGTACTTGTTTCCTCGTTTGAGCATAATTCCGTTATGCGCCCGCTTGTGCAAATCGGTGCGGAGATCGTCCGCATCCCTTCATCATCCGACGGTTTATCGGATCTTGACAGGCTTCCGTACGATCTGTCTTCTTTCCGGCTTTGCATTCACACACACGCGTCGAACGTCAGCGGAATGATCCAGCCGGTCAGGGAATTATCGGTACGCCTGCATAACGCGGGTGTTCCGTTCTGCATCGACGCCGCGCAGTCCGCAGGACATTTCTCGTTTTCCATGCGGGAAATCGGTGCTGACGCAGTCTGCATGCCTGCGCATAAGGGGCTGCTTGCCGCGCAGGGACTTGGAGTATTATGCCTTACCAAAGAATTTGCAGACCGTCTGGATCCGCTGATCTCGGGAGGAACGGGTTCCGTTTCCGACAGCGTGAAGATCCCGCATTTTTATCCGGACCGGCTTGAAGCCGGAACGCTGAACCTACCTGGCATTATGGGATTGAAAGCTGCACTGGAACATGTCGATCTGAATCAGATCCGTAAACATGAGATCGAGCTCTCATCGGTATTCCTTGACGGATTGCGGAAGATTCCGCTGATCCGTATCCTCGGTTCAAAAAAACCATCCGAGCGCGTCGGTGTTTTCTCGGTTGATTTTCTCCGATTGGACAACGCGGAAGTATCGTTCCGTCTGGAAGATGAATTCGGTATTCTGACCCGGTGCGGGCTGCATTGCGCACCGTTCGCACATCAGGCGTTTCGTACCTTTCCGAAGGGAACGGTGCGGTTCAGTTTTTCACCTGCGACTACGGTCGAAGAACTCGCTTATACGCTTGATGCGATACGGTCGATCGTGTAAAATATATTATAGTATGAGCGCCATTATCGGCGCTTTTTTCTTGCAACGATGATAATTCCGTTATATAATATTCGGGAATCGATTACTCGAAAAATCGAAGGAGGAAACAAATGAAACAGATTCAAGTTGCAATTTGGGGATTCGGTGCGATGGGAAGCGGGATCGCCAAGGTCCTGCTCACGAAAAAGGGCGTTGAGATCACAGGCGTTTGCGATATTCATCCGGACCGTGTCGGCAAGAGCATTTTTGAACTTCTCGGCGTTGAACGCGGCGATCGCCAGGACGTGAAAGTCATCGGCGACATCGATCTCGCACTCGATCCGAAACCCGATCTTTGCATTCTCGCAACCGATTCTTTCACGAAAAAGGCGTACCCGAAGATTTGCCATCTGATCGAAAAAGGCGTTAACGTTATTTCAACCGCGGAAGAAATGAGCTATCCCCGCGCGCAGAATCCGGATCTTGCAGACAAAATGGATGCTCTCGCAAAGGGTGCGGGTGTTTCCGTCCTCGGAACAGGTATCAATCCGGGTCTTATGATGGATCTCCTCGCCATTTGTCTATCAGGCTGCATGACAGACGTTGAACACGTTCTGTGCAAGCGTGTCAATTCCCTCTCCCCCTTCGGTCCCGCTGTTATGGAAGAGCAGGGCGTCGGCCTTACGGTCGAGCAGTTCGAAAAGGGATGCAAGGACGGCACGCTCGCAGGACACGTCGGCTTTGCGGAATCCGTCGGCATGATCGGCGAAGCGCTCGGTTTTGATATTGATAAGTTTGAACAGCAGATGAAGCCGATCGTCACGAGCGTTGATCGCAAGTCTCCTTACGGGTTTGCCAAGGCAGGAGACGTCGCAGGCGTCAATATGACCGGTCAAGGCTATATCGGCGATAAAGTGATGATCGACATGATTCATCCGCAGCAGATCGAGCCGGAAATGGAAGGCACGTATACCGGCGACTATATCACGCTTACGGGTACGCCCAACGTCAATATGCAGATTAAACCGGAAGTCAACGGAGGTATCGGCACGATCGCAATGTGCGTTAATATGATCCCGCACGTACTGAACGCCACGCCCGGTCTCAAGACGATGATCGATCTTCCTGTTCCGCACGCGATTATGGGCGATATGCGCAATTATCTGAATAAATGAGGTTGTAAAATGATTCGGAAAAACGATTGGGTACAAATTCATATCAACGTACTGAAACCTGAGGAACGTGCAGCCAATATACCCGAAGATACGCGTCACGTTCCGCTCGAAATGTGGGTAAAAGGGCATCTTCAGAATGATACGGCCGAAATCGGTGATACCGTAACCGTTAAGACCAAAACCGGCCGTCTCGTCGAAGGAACGCTTTGCGCGCTGAATCCTTCCTTCACACATAATTTCGGCGATTACGTTCCGGAACTTGATCAGATCGAAGAGACCGTAAAGTCCATTCTTTTCGGAGGTGAAACCAATGCTCGATAATAGTTATTCCGCTGTAATGGCACGTAAAAATGAGATCATGAAGCGAGCTGTCGGAATGGACTATGATCTGTTCGAGAGCGGTTCGATCGCTTTTGATTATGAAGCGATGATGGCAGCGACCGGGTATACCTTGGACGCTGTCCGCAAAATACAGGCCGAAGTATTCCAGATTGGCAATACGCCGATTTATGAGCTGAAAAACCTGACTGCGCTTGCAAGAACCTGTGCGCCCGAAGGTATGGGTGCGCGGATCTTTGTAAAAGACGAAGCGTCAAACTTGTCCGGTAGCTTTAAAGTCCGCCGTGCTGCCACCAGCATTTATCAAGCTAAGAAAATGGGATATAAAGGCGTCATTTCCGCCACTTCCGGCAATTACGGTGCAGCGGTTGCCGCTTGCGCTGCGAAAGCGGGCTTGAAATGTATCGTCGTGCAGGAATGCTTTGACTCAAAAGGAATCGGTCAACCCGAGATCATTGAAAAAGCACGTAAATGCGAAGCGCTCGGTGCGGAAGTTGTTCAGCTTACGGTCGGTCCGGAACTGTTTTATATGTTCCTTCGTATGCTCGAAGAAACTGACTATTTCAACGCTTCCCTCTATACGCCCTTCGGAATTGCCGGCGTGGAAACCCTCGGTTACGAGATTGCGCAGCAGTGTCGTCTGATGCTCGGAAGAGATCCCGACGTTGTCGTCTGTACGAACGCGGGTGGCGGAAATCTGACCGGAACGGCGCGCGGCCTTCTGAAAGCAGGTTGTAAAGCCGAGGTTGTCGCCGCAAGTGTAAACTTGTCCGGATTGCATATGGCAAGCGACCATCAATTTAATTTGAAATCGTTCACAACAGGCCATACGGGTTTCGGAATGCCGTTCTCCACCTGGCCTGATCGCAGCGATGTTCCGAGAAGCGCTGCAAGGCCGCTCCGCTATATGGATCGCTACGTCACCGTCAATCAGGGCGAAGTGTTTTATACCACCGAAATGCTTGCAGCATTGGAAGGCATGGAAAAAGGTCCTGCAGGCAATACCTCTCTTGCAGCGGCATTCGCGCTCTCGCAGATGCTCCCGAAGGACAAGATCATTGTCGTTCAGGAAACCGAGTATACCGGCGCAGGCAAGCACGTCAATGCGCAACTGAGCTTTGCACGCAAGAACGGGATTGATATTCATTTCGGCAATCCGGAAGAAGAAGTCCCCGGAAAGAGCATCGTTCTCCCCGCGCATCCTTCTTTGATCAAGGCACGTCCTGCCGACATGACGCATCTTCGGTCCTCACTGATTCGCAACGCGATCAAGATGACCGGTAAGCAGCCGACGGAAGCGGACATCGACTTCCTTGCAGCGGAAACCAAGACGAACAGAGAATTTGTAAAGGAGCATCTTGCATGAAACGCAATGACGACTTTGAAACAAGGCGCGAGCATCTGAAAGGCCTCAGCGACGCAGAACTCGAAACGCGCTTCTGGTCTTTGATCGAAGAACTGATCGATCCGCTTCTCAAACTTGGATATGAAAATACGACGCCGGCAATCGAACGCAGCGTTCTGCTTCGTATGGGATTCTCTTCTCTTGAAGCAAAGGCGATCGTAGAAGGCTGTCTCGAACACAACCTGATGGAACACGGTGCCGGTAATGTTGTATACCGTCTTTCGAAAAAAGACGGAACCGATATTCGTACGGCAGGATTGAAACTCATCGAAAAAGCCGCATGGGATGAAGCGGAAACGTTGTTCGGAGGTGAAAAAGCATGAGCGACTACAAACTTGATAAAGACACCAAGATCGACGTTGCCGAGATTTTAAAGGACCTCGAGCATTATCATCCCCGTCGCCGTGGCTGGACGTGGCGTGAACCGGTTCCCGGACTGCAGATGGGCCCCTTCACCTATGAAGACGCCAGCAAGCCCCTGAAGGACAGCGTCGGTCTTCCGCCAGCACATTATTTCGGTGATATCGATCCGCAGCCGATCCCCGTTATTACAACGGAAATCGCATCCGGTCGTTTTGAAGACGATATACGCCGTATGAGAATGGCTGCTCATCACGGTGCAGATCATATCATGGTGATTCGTACAGCAGGTCAGAGTCACTTCGATGGATTGATCGAAGGTACCCCACAGGGCATTGGCGGCGTTCCAGTCACGCGCAAACAAGTTCGTGCACAGCGTAAGGCGCTCGACATGATCGAAGATGAAGTTGGGCGTCCGATCAACTATCATAGTTATGTTTCCGGCGTTGCCGGTCCCGATATCGCCGTTATGTTCGCCGAAGAGGGTGTTAACGGCGCACATCAGGATCCCCAGTACAACGTCATTTATCGCAACATCAACATGGTGCGCTCTTTCGTCGACGCATGTGAATCGAAGAAGATTATGGCATGGGCGGATATGGCGCAGATTGACGGTGCGCATAACGCCAATGCAACGGCGCGCGATGCTTGGAAAGTCATGCCGGAGCTGATGGTTCAGCACGGTATCAACGCGTTGATCTCCGCAAAAGTCGGCATGAAGAAAAAGAATATCTGTCTATCCACCGTTCCGCCGACGGCGACGCCCGGACCGTGCATCCATATCGATCTGCCGTATGCGGTTGCACTGCGCGATTTGTTCCACGAATATCGGATGCGTGCGCAGATGAATACGAAGTACATCGAGGCGTCGACGCGTGAAGCGACCGTTACGCACGTACTCAATATGGTCATTTCCAAACTGACCAGCGCGGATATCCAAAGTACGATCACGCCGGATGAAGGCCGTAACGTACCGTGGCATATTTACAACATCGAAGCGTGCGACACGGCAAAACAGGCTTTGATCGGCATGGACGGTCTCATGGAAATGGTCGAACTCAAGAAGGACGGCTATCTTCGTGAAAAAGCGCGTGAATTGAAAGAGCGCGCCGTGCTGTTCCTCGAGAATATGATCGAACTCGGCGGATACTTCCCCTCCGTCGAAGAAGGCTTCTTCGTTGACAGCGGGATGTTCCCGGAACGCAACGGTGACGGCATCTCCCGTAAAATCGACGGCGGAATCGGCGTCGGAACGGTGATCAAGCGCGCGGAAGATTATTGCGCGCCCGTCACCGCGCATTACGGATACAACAACGTTGCACAGTACGATCCGTCTGCCGTCGGCGATCCCGCGAAACTGATCGGCGGATGCACGTTCGAGTGCCCGGATAAGATCCAGTATATTGACGAACTCGACGAGACTGACAACGTCTACCTTCGCATGGACGAGGTCAAGGATTATGCCGGTCCGGATGCGAAACTGATCAAACCTGAGATGGAATGGCTGGCGGACGGCACAGTGATGTTGACGATGTTCTTCCCGACCGACGTTCGACATGCCGAAGCGGCGGCGCTTGAAATCGGAAAGAGAATGAATTTGATCGATTGTGAAGTCATCAACCGCGAGATCATGCATCGCGCCGAAGGTACGCGAATCGAAATGAAAGGTAAAGTCGGGTTTTCCATCAAGATGGAAGATTTGGTTCTTCCCTCTGTCCCCGACGTGCTTAGTGATGAGGAACTCTGGGATGCGATCGATAAAAAACCGATGCGAATTGTTGCAGGAACGATCGGCGACGATGAACACTCCGTCGGCCTTCGCGAGATCCTGAACATCAAACACGGCGGCATCGAGAAATACGGTATTGAATGTATCTATCTCGGCACATCTGTCCCGCCCGAAAAACTCGTGCAGGCGGCGATCGAAACGAATGCGGACGCAATGCTGGCATCCTGCATTATTTCGCATGACGATATCCATTACAAGAACATTGCGAAAGTCGATCGTATCGCTCGCGAAATGGGTGTACGTGATAAATTGATGTTCGTTGCAGGCGGAACGCAGGTAACGGATGAGGGTGCACGCGAAGCCGGTGCCGACGTCGGATTCGGACGCGGATCGCACGGCAATCACGTTGCGACCTTCCTTGTTAAGGAACGCGCAAGAAGAGAACAGCAAAATGCACGTTAACGTACTGGTTGCTGAAATCGGTTCAACTACAACGGTCGTCAACGCGTTTGACGGTCTCGGTTCGACGTCGCCGCACTTTACGGCTCAAGGCAAAGCGCCCACGACCGTATTGGACGGCGACGTCCGTATCGGCTTAAAAAACGCGATCGACGATCTTCTTTCTGATGTCGGTGAACATTCTTTGACCTACGATCGAATGCTTGCATCCGGTTCAGCTGCAGGCGGTCTTCGCATGACGGTCCACGGTCTTGTGCGCGACATGACTGTTCGCGCAGCCGAAGCTGCCGCGCTCGGCGCCGGTGCAATAATCGTTCAGACAACAGCTGGAAAACTGAATCCATTTGATCTCGACGATTTGTCCGTCGCTAAACCGAATTTGATTCTCCTTGCCGGCGGAACGGATTACGGGGAGCGTGAAACCGCTGTATTCAATATGCGGGCGATTGCGCAATCCGGTCAAAAGGTTCCCGTGATTTACTGCGGCAATATACAGAACAGAACGATGATTTCGCGTATTGCGGAAGAATATGGCATTCCTCTGTCGATCGCGGAGAACGTTTATCCGCGTCTGGATGAATTGAACGTCGAATCTGTTCGCAAAGTGATTCACGCAATGTTTGAAGAGCACATCGTGAAAGCGCCCGGCATGGAGCATATCCGTGATATGGTGAACGGTTCGATTCTTCCGACGCCCGGAAGTGTAATGCTTGCTTCTCAGCTTTTGCACGATGAAATCGGCGATCTTTGTGTGATTGATATCGGCGGTGCGACGACGGACGTTCATTCCGTAACAGAAGGATCTCCGGAAATCATGTCCATGATGACCTCCCCCGAACCGACTGCAAAACGAACGGTCGAAGGTGATCTCGGTCTGTATATCAACGCGCATAATCTTGTGGACCGGATCGGTCCCGATCAATTGGAGCAGGAACTCGGCTTAAACGTTTCAGAAGTCATGGCGCATTATCTTCCGATCCCTGCTACGGAAGAACAGTTCCGGCTGACTGAACGACTTTGCCTGGAGGCAGGACTTGTCGCGTTGGACAGACACGTCGGCAAGCTTCGCCACCTCTATACGCCGCAAGGACGAAGAACAATCGCGGAAGGAAAAGATTTGACCGCGATTCGTTGGCTCGTCGGAACGGGCGGCGCACTCACGAGACTGCCGCATCATCAACAGATACTTCGCACGATTGCGGACAGCAACAAAAACAAAATGCAGTTATTCCCTTCCCCCGGTACGGTCCGAACGCTGATCGATCACGATTACATTATGGCGTCGCTGGGCGTGCTGTCCAAAGAAGATCCGGAATCTGCAATACGATTGATGAAAGAGAGTATCCGATGGGACAAAATCCAAAACTGATCCTTGATCAGAACAAACTTCTTCACAATATGCGTACGCTCGTCGATCTTGCACATCGACAGAACGTTCAGATCGCGCTGGTCTCAAAGGTGACGTGCGCGCATCCTGCCGTCATAGACTGCATCAATCGCAGCGGCTGCGATATGCTTGCCGATTCCCGCATCATGAATCTGAATGCGTCCGACTCAAACCTTCCGAAACTGCTTTTGCGAATCGGAATGCCGCAAGACGATGACGATATTGTTGCTTCATCAGACATCAGCCTTGAGAGCGAAAAAAGGACGATTCTTGCGCTGCAGGATGCCGCAGAACGCCGCAACGTCAAGCACCGTATCATCCTGATGATCGATCTCGGCGATCTCAGGGAAGGCGTGTTCTATCGGAATGACGATGAACTTCTCGACGTTGCCCGGACGATCAAGCGCTGCCCGAATCTTGAACTGTACGGAACGGGGACGAACCTTACTTGTTATGGATCCGTTCTTCCGGATCAGAACAATCTCGGCATGCTCGTATCGATTACGGAGCGCCTTCGCAACGAACTGGATCTTCCGATCCCGATCATTTCAGGCGGAAACAGCACGTCATTAAAGCTTCTTCTTGACGGTGAGCTTCCCAAAGGAATCAATCATCTTCGCCTCGGTGAATCGGTTATGTGTGGCGTTATCCCCGGTACGTACACGAAAATCGAAGGATGTTTCCAAGATGCGTTTACGCTCGAAGCAACGATCGTCGAATGCAAGGAAAAGCCTTCGTATCCCATTGGAACGCTCAGTCGTAACGCATTCGGCGAAACGGTCACTTACGTCGATAAGGGAATCATGAAACGGGCGATTGCAGCCATCGGTCGGCAGGACGTATCCGTTGACGGATTGACTCCCGTCGACTCCGATGTAGAAATCCTCGGAGCAAGTTCTGATCACCTGCTTTTGGATCTGACTAAGACAGCTGATTATCATGTTGGAAGCACAGTATCGTTCAGAGTCGATTACGGCGCGCTGCTTTCTGCGTCCACAAGCCCGTATGTGAAGAAAGAAGTACTCATGAAATGACTGATCTGCATATTGAACTGCATACGGTCGATTCCATAAAATCGACCAATACCGCTTTGAAAGATCTGGCAAAAAACGGTGCGCCGGAAGGATATCTCCTTTCGGCGTCTTCACAGACGCGTGGAAGAGGCAGACTAAATCGGACGTTTTTTTCGCCGGAAGGCACCGGACTGTACTGTTCGCTCCTGCTGCGTCCGAAAAGTGTGCTGCCAGCTTATGCTTTGACTTGTATGACGGCTGTTGCGATCTGCGAAACGATCGAAAGTTACGATATCGCTTGCGGTATTAAGTGGGTCAACGACGTCTACGTCAAGGATCGAAAAGCAGCCGGGATCCTCGTTGAAAGCGCGATTGGATCGGACGGTGCAATTCAGTATGCCGTCGTCGGAATCGGTGTGAATTTGTTTTCTCCGATTGATGGATTTCCTGAGTCGATTGCGGATAAAGCCGGATCCGTATTTCTTTGTGCGCCAAACGAAAATTTAAAACTGCAGTTTATCAAACGACTGATGAATCGCATTAAATTCTATTATGAAAGATTGCCTCAAATTGAATTCGGTGATGGATATCGTTCTCGGATGATTTTGTTTCATAAGAATGTGTTGTTTGCCAATAAAACCGGGATGCAGAACGGAACCGTAATTGGTCTTGACGAAGCATTTCGATTGCTTGTACGATCGGATTCCGGCGAAATACACGCTTTGGATCGCGGTGAAGTTGTAATTCAATAGAAGAACGTTGTTCCGATTTGGAACAGCGTTCTTCTATATGGACGATAAGAATCGATCCAATTCTTTTTGTGACTGTCGATAGAGTTCTGTTTCGTCGATTCGGACAAGCATTCCGTCCTTCACGGTTAATCGACCGTTGACAAAAACCAGATCGCAAGGGCGGTGATAACCGACGTTTCCGAACAGGTTTTTCGGATCGTTGTCGGCGCAAAGCAGATCGGTTGACGTGCGCTTGATCGCGAAAACGTCGGCGGCTTTGCCAATTTCAATGGATCCGATATCCGTTCGCCCAAGAAGCTGTGCGCCTCCGACTGTGGCCATTTTCAAAATTGCATAGCCGGTTGGTGCACGATCGCCCCAGCTCATGCGATGCAGCAAAAATGCAGCGCGCATTTCATCCATCAGATTGGAACCGTCGTTGCTCGCCGAACCATCGACGCCAAGTCCGATGCAGATTCCACGTTCCATCATATCTGGAAGCCGCATGACACCGCTGCTTAATTTCATATTCGAGCATGGACAATGTGTGATTTTCGTCTTGGACTCGGCGATTCTGTCAAGTTCATCGTCGTTAAAATGGATTCCGTGCGCATAAAAGACATCGCAGCCAGTCCATCCAAGATCCTCAAGATATTGGAACGGGCGTTTTTTGAACCGATCAATGGTATACCGCTCTTCATCCTTCGTTTCGCAAAGATGTGTGTGTAAACGAACGCCGTACGATCTTGCAAGGGCCTGAGACTCCCGATAGTGATCCGTCGATGCCGAAAACGGTGAACAAGGTGCGACAACTATTCTGCGCATCGAATACTTTGTCGAATCGTGATACGCGGTAATTACGCGTTCGCAGTCTTTCAATATGGTATCGACAGTTTGAACGACCGAATCAGGTGGAAGTCCTCCATCCTTCTTCGACAGATCCATACTTCCGCGTGAAGCGTGCATACGAATTCCGATTTGATCTGCAGCATCAAATTGCGCACCGATAAGGTCGCCGCATCCCTTCGGAAATACATAGTGATGATCGAAGCACGTTGTACAACCGTATCGCATCAGCTGTCCCATGCCAGAGGCCGAACTGAGATAAACCGTCCGATCGTTCAGGTTCTCCCATACGCTGTATAGCATTTTCAACCAATCAAACAGTTCCAAATTTTGCACCTTCGCAAGATTTCTGGAAAAGTACTGATACAAATGATGATGACAGTTGACCAGACCGGGATAAACGATGAGATCGTTTGCGTTAAATTCGCAATCGATTTCTTCTCGGCAAGTCCCGATTCCTTTGATTTGTTGGTCCTCAAACCAAAGATCTACGCCATGATAAACAGAATCATTTTTGTCACAAGACACGATCGTATGAACGTTTTTCAGACAGGTGATCATAGTGCGCCTCCCATGGGTTCATTATAACAAATTGCTTGAAAAAAAGGTAGAACTAATGTATACTGAGAAATAAATTTCATGATCGGAGAAATCTGTGATTCAATTCCAAAACGTTACATTTCAATATGAAAGCGCTGAATCTCCCGCACTCTCGGATATTTCTCTAACGATAGAGCAAGGTGAGTTCATTGCAATCGTCGGACATAACGGAAGCGGAAAAAGTACGCTTGCAAAGCATATCAATGGTCTTCTTCTTCCGTCTTCTGGTTCGGTTGTTGTGTGTGGTTATGATACGAAAAACGAGAACGATCTGCTTTTGATCCGTCAGCGGGTTGGAATGGCGTTTCAGAATCCTGACAATCAGCTTGTCACAACCGTCGTGGAGGAGGATGTTGCCTTCGGACCTGAAAATCTTGGGATTGCACCGGATGAGATTCGACTCCGCGTCGACGACGCACTTGCAGCCGTGGGCATGACTGCTTATGCGGAAGCAGCCGTCCATACACTTTCAGGCGGACAAAAACAGCGAATTGCAATTGCCGGCATTCTTGCCCTTCATCCCGATATTCTTGTTCTGGACGAAGCGACTGCAATGCTTGATCCGAGCGGTCGCGCCGAACTTCTTGAAACGGTCAAAACGCTTCACAACGGCGGAATGACGGTCATTATGGTTACGCAGTATATGGAAGAAACCGTTGATTGCGATCGTATCGCTGTCATGAATCATGGAAGAATCGTTGCTGTTGGAACGCCGTGTGAGATTTTTCAAAAGACAGAGATCTTAACGAATAGCAATCTTGTTGCACCGGAAGCGGTGAAAGTCCGAAATATGCTGAAAGAAATGGGACTCGACATCCCCGATAACGTTATGACGGCAGAGCGCTTGGCGGAGGCAGTATGTCCATTATTATAAATCATTTGACGTTTTCCTATACTGAAGGCGGAAAGCAGCTTCCTCCGACGCTGAACGACCTTGATTTTACAATTGAAGATGGAGAGTTTCTCGGCATCATCGGACATACGGGAAGCGGTAAATCAACGTTTGTAAAGCATCTGAACGGATTGATCGCATCCGAAAAAGGAACGGTTACCGTCGACGGACACGATTTATCTGATAAGCGCGAACGCAAAATCGTACGTGCACTCGTCGGGATGGTATTCCAGTATCCCGAATATCAATTGTTTGCAGATACGGTTTTTGACGATATCGCTTTTGGACCGAAAAATATGAAATGCGATGAAGACGAGATCAAGCAACGTGTCCATCACGCAATGCAGCTTGTCGGTCTTGACGTTGAAAAGTTTACCGAACGATCCCCGTTCGAACTCAGCGGCGGCGAGCGCAGAAGGACTGCGATTGCAGGCGTTCTTGCTATGCAGCCGAAGTACCTCGTTCTTGATGAACCGATGGCCGGACTTGACCCGAAAGGTCGCGAAGAAATTCTCGCTCTGCTTGAAAAACTGCGCAAGGAGAACGGATGTACGATCATTATGATTTCACATTCGATGGATGATATTGCGCGACACGCAACGAACGTGCTCGTTCTTGAAAATGGATCCGTTTTTCTGCATGATACACCGCAAAATGTTTTCTCGCATGCGGAGGAACTGGAACGCATCGGCCTTTCGGTTCCGAACATCACAAAAATTTGCATTGAGATGAATCGGCGCGGCGTGCCGATTCCGAAAACGATTTGTACGGAGGATGCGTTCCTCAAATGGTTCAGGGAGGAACGGAAACATGCGTGACATTACCCTCGGTCAATTTGTTGCCGGAAACTCTATTATACACAAACTGGATCCGAGAACGAAGATCGGCATCATGATCCTGTATATCGTGATGACATTTCTTGTTGAACACATCTATTTCCTCGCGATCCCGCTTGCATATCTCGTCATAGAGTTGATTCTGTCCGGGATCTCGCTTCGATATATTTTGAATGCGTTGAAACCGATTCGGTTCCTTTTGATTTTGATGTTTCTTTTGAACCTGATTTTCACAAAAGGGACGGACGTTTGGCTCGATCTCGGATTCTGGCAGATCACTGGAGAAGCGGTTTTGCAGTCGTGCTTTCTTGCGATTCGTATTATCCTTCTCGTTGCGGGTGCATCGATGCTGACGCTCACAACCTCGCCTCTTGCGCTGACCGACGGGATCGAACGTCTTCTTTCGCCGCTGAAGGTATTGCATTTTCCGGTTCACGAACTTGCCATGATGATGACGATTGCACTTCGGTTTATTCCGACGCTGATGGATGAGTCTGATAAAATCCGGAATGCACAGATGGCGCGCGGCGCCGATTTCGAAAGCGGAAACATTTTTCGCCGTGTCAAAAGCATGATTCCGATCCTGATTCCCCTGTTCGTCTCTTCTTTCCGAAAAGCCGATGAACTCGCGATCGCCATGGAATCACGTTGTTATCACGGCGGCGAAGGCCGAACGCGGATGCATCAGTTGAAATTCCGTTTGGCGGATCTGATTGCATGTTTGATTACGCTGTTGTTTATTGCCGCTCTAATCGTTCTTCTGGTGGTGTTCTGATGAGACGGATTCGCTGCATCATCTCCTACGACGGCACGAACTATGTCGGATGGCAGGTCCAGCCGAACGGTGTTACTATTCAGGAAAAACTGGAGAACGCCTTATTTGAACTAACCGGAGAACGAATTCGAGTGGAAGGCTCCGGAAGGACGGACAGCGGAGTACACGCAAGAGCGCAGGTCGCGCATTTTGACACCGAAGCCAGAATGGCAGCAGATAAATTTGCGATTGCTATGAATATGCATTTGCCCGATGACATTCGTGTGCTCTTTTCGGAAGAATGCGATTCCACGTTTCACGCACGGTTTTCGGCAAAAAACAAGCAGTATTGCTATACCGTCCAACTCGGACCGCATAAGGACGTATTTGCCCGCTTGACGTCACTGCATTTGCACGTCTCTCCCGACATCGCAAGGATGCAGCAAGCAGCTTCTATAGTGATCGGAACGCATGATTTTGATGCGTTTAAATGTGCCGCAAGCTCGATGGAAAACACTGTTCGTACGATTACCGACTCGAAATGGACTTTGAACGGACGTTTTTTAACCTATACTGTGGGTGGAAACGGATTCCTTTACAACATGGTACGCATTCTTGTCGGCACGATGCTTGAAATCGGATCTGGGAAACGTCCCTTTTCGGACATGGAAGACGCACTCGAAGGTAAAAATCGAAAACTTGCCGGTGCAACAGCGCCTGCACACGGGCTTTGTCTGATGCGCGTATCGTATCCGGATTTTGATACGGAGGAGGTGCTCAGCCGTGAAGGATTCTGATGGGATGCGTCTTGCACTGTCGGAAGCTGAATCAGCTCTTTCCGAAAACGAAGTTCCGGTCGGCGCTGTCGTATTAAAGGATGGTATTCCGGTTGCATCTGCGCACAATCGCTGCCTTGCTCAGAACGATCCCTCCGCGCATGCGGAATGCATCGCTTTACGGGAAGCGTATCGAAAACTCGGATCGCTGGTCGGCTGCACGTTGTACGTTACGCTGGAGCCCTGTGCAATGTGCTGCGGCATGATGATTCAGATGCATCTCCCCCGCCTTGTTTTCGGTGCGTTTGATCCGGAATGCGGGTGCTGCGGATCAAAAATCGATCTCGGTGATCATTGGTTCGATCACAGTATCCAAACAATCGGCGGAATACTCGAAGCAGAATGCGCTTCTCTGCTGAAGAAGTTTTTCAAAACGCTTCGATTCGAATAATTGTTGTTGCATTTTTCAAACGAATGCGTTATACTACGAAAGACGCATCGAACGCGGAGACGTATCGAAGTGGTCATAACGAGAACGACTCGAAATCGTTTGACTGGTGATGAGCCGGTCCGTGGGTTCGAATCCCACCGTCTCCGCCATCAAAGAATCCTCTTTTGTCTAACAAGGCAAAAGAGGTTTTTGTTTGTTTTAATGATCTCCATATGTTATAATTCTTACAGATATCGATTTCGGAGGAAACTGTATGCTCACAATTAAACGGATCGATGCAGAAAATAAGAAAGATATCGGGATTCCCAACGATCCTTTCGCACTGTTCGGACGAATTGTTCCTTCCTACGACGGGATGAAATGGGACTATTTCCTCGATCGATTCGCGCCTGAACAAGTTTCGGAAATGAAATTTCCAGATGAAAACTATGATTTTGATGCAATGCAGGACAGCATATTTCTCGGCGCTTATGTGGAAGATCGTTGCGTGGGACTTGCCATTTTACAACCCGGCATTTTTCAGTATATGTATCTGTACGATCTAAAGGTAAGTGCGAAATACCGTCGAATGGATATCGGAAAACAATTGATCGAACATTCAAAAGCGATCGCCCGAGAACTGGGGTATTCCGGGCTGTATCTGCAATGCCAGAACAACAACGCGGGAGCATTCCTCTTCTATCTAAAAGCCGGATTCTATATCGGCGGTCTGGATACGAACGTGTATCGTCACACAAATCAGGAGGATAAGACGGATATCCTTCTCTACTGTGAATGTAACTGAGCAGCTCTTTTCGTTGGTCATATCATGATCATATTTTGATCGGATCATGATTGACTTTCGATGTCAAGGGATGTAGAATAAAGCTAATCTCAAAGAATATAGGAGGTTTGAAATGGCTTTTTGCGGTAATTGCGGCGCGAATGTTCCGGATGGAGATAACTATTGTCCGAATTGCGGTTCTCACGTTGGAAACGGTTCGAATCAACAGAATCAATCGAACAATCAGCAGCGCGGGTTCGGCGGCGGGTATCGAGCAAACATCAAAAAACGCGATATTGCTGTTGCGGTCATCCTTTCGATTGTGACTTGCGGAATCTACGGATTGGTTTGGTTCTTCTATATCGTCAATGATCTCAATACTGCTGCTATGACGCCGGAAGATAAAACGCCTGGCACGATTCTGCTCCTCACGATCGTGACATGCGGCATTTACGGTTGGATCTGGCTGTATCATGCAGGAGAGAAAGTTGATAAGATCCGTCAGATGAACGGTGAAGGTGCATCAAATTCCAGCCTTATTTATCTGCTTCTTTCGATCTTCGGTCTTGGAATCGTTGTTTACTGTCTCATCCAGTCCGAATTAAATCGAGTTGCGAGTGATGCGTAACAGAATCAAAAAAACAATCGTAGTAAGCGCAACCGTTCTTCTGTTCGGCTGCGCTTATGCATTCTTATATTCAAAAACAGGGTTCGGAATCCCCTGCCTTTTTCATTTACTAACCGGATACAACTGTCCGGGATGCGGCGTAACGCGAATGTTGATCAGTCTCTTCTCTTTAGATTTTCCTGCAGCATTTTCTTATAACGCATGCTTGTTCGCGATAACGCCGGTTCTTTTGTATCTTTTTGTCAAAGGAACGTACTCATATATTCATCATGGTTCATTCAAAGGAAACAAGTTTGACACCATCCTCACGTACGGCTGTGTCGGATTACTGCTTGCGTGGGGCGTTGTTCGAAACGCCTTGCATGTTTAACGCAAAAACAACGAACTGGATTGATAAACAGTAACGGTTTTTACTTGCATTTCCTATTGAAGTTCGTTATAATGTCTGCATATCGACTTGGAGGCAAATGATGAAAAACGAATTGATCGGTAACTGCATTGTGGGTCAGTCCGGCGGACCGACTTCTGTAATTAACGCAAGCATCTACGGTGTCATTCGCACCGCGCTGGATGATCCGCATATCAATAAAGTTTATGGAGCGGCGCACGGAATCCGCGGAATTCTTGACGAAGTTTTATACGATATGAATAAAGAGGCGGCGTACGAACTTTCCCTTCTTTTGAATACGCCTTCTTCAGCTCTCGGTTCATGCCGTTACAAATTAAAGGACTTTGAAGAAGACGATACCGACTACAAGCGTATTCTCGAGATCTTTAAAAAGTATGACGTTCGTTATTTCTTTTATAACGGCGGGAACGATTCCATGGATACCTGCAACAAGATCAGCAAGTATATGCAGCAGGTCGGATACGAATGCCGCGTGATGGGTGTGCCGAAGACGATCGACAACGATCTGTACGGAACGGATCATTGCCCCGGTTTCCCCTCTGCCGCGAGATATATCATCAGCACCTGCATGGAACTGTATCTCGACGCGCGCGTTTACGACACGCCGATGATCTGTGTTGTTGAAATTATGGGACGTCACGCTGGATGGCTTGCTGCAAGCGCAGCGGCTGCCACATATACCGGTTTCGGTCCCGACCTTATCTATCTGCCCGAAACCGATTTCGACGTTGATGAGTTCATTACTGACGTAAAGGAAGTCTATGAGGACTGTGGCAAGGTGTTTATAGCCGTTTCCGAAGGCATTCACGATAAGAGCGGAAAACTGATTTCCGAGTACGGTGCAGATCCCACCATGATCGACAGTTTCGGTCATAAACAGCTCGGCGGCCTTGCTGCAACGCTTGTAGGCATTCTCAGAGAGCATTTCCCGGACACCAAGATCCGGGGCATAGAATTCTCCCTCTTGCAGCGCTGCGCGTCTCATGCGGCCTCTCAGACCGATATTTCCGAGTCGTATGAGGCCGGTCGTGTTGCAGTTGAGTATGCGGTACATGGCATCACGGATAAAATGGTTGGATTCCGCCGCAAGACGGATGATGCCGGGAACTATAAGTGTGAGATCAAGCTGATTGATCTCGATGCCTGCGCCAATACAGAACGAAAAGTTCCGCGTGAATGGATCAATTCTCGCGGCAACGGATTGAGAAAGCCGTACATCGATTATCTGCTTCCGTTGATTCAAGGCGATCCGAAGATCCCGCTGCAGAATGGCCTTCCACGCTTTGCAAATCTTAAAAAGATCAAAGCAAGGCCCCCGCGTCAAAAGGATTACGAAAAATGATATAGACAATAAAGGGACGTTCGTGTCCCTTTTCTTTACTTTTGGGGTAAAATATGATATTCTTTCAAAAGAATCACGAGGTGTAAATATGCAGAAATTCTGCGAGTTTTTCGGAATCGGCAAAGGAATATCCGCGATGATCGGCGGCGGCGGAAAAACTTCAACTATGTATGCGCTTGCCGATTATTTGCGAACAATCGGGTCCGTTTTTGTTTGCACGTCGACGCATATCCATCGTCCGCCGCAATATCCATTTCTTCCCTTTGTTTCCGAAAAACTGAATACGGGCGAAGTTATCTCGATAGGTACTTCAGAAGGCGTCAAATTAACTTCTCCGATCCAATCTTTTCTTGAATTGGCGCAGTACGCAGATTTTGTCCTTGTGGAAGCAGACGGTTCAAGACAGTTTCCTCTTAAAGCACACGCTTCCCATGAACCCGTGATTCCGGAAGGAACTCAAACGGTTCTTGCGTTGATTGGAATCGATGGAATCGGGAAACCGATCTGTGATGTTGCTCATAGGCCGGAACTGTTTGCGTCGATTTCAAATGCTTCCGTTCACGATCTCGTTACGGAAGAAATGATCCGATCGGTTTTAGAAACATACCCGAAAGTCGACGGAATTGTCATTAACAAGGCAGATGATGATTGTCTTGTGCATCGCGGATTGTCTCTTGCAAAGATGTTTTCCGTTCCTGTCGCTATCACGGCATGGCAAACGAAAAATCCAATCAAAGCATACTGGAGGAACGATAGATGATCCTAATCAAGGGAGCTGGCGATTTAGCATCCGGCGTTGCCGTTCGGCTCGCGCACTGCGGTTACCCGATTGTAATGACTGACCTTCCCCATCCTACCGCCATTCGAAGAACGGTTTGTTTCTCGGAGGCGATTTTACATGGATCCGCGACGGTGGAAGACGTTACGGCAGAAAATGCATCGTCAGTTGAAGAGGTTGAACCGATTCTTTCCAAGGGGACAATTGCCGTTCTTGCTGATCCTTTTGCAAGTTGTATTTCCGTTCTCCATCCTTCCGTCATTGTCGATGCGATCCTTGCGAAACGAAATATCGGTACCACAATCAATGATGCACAGATCGTTATTGCGCTCGGACCGGGTTTCACAGCAGGTTTAGACTGTCATGCTGTGATCGAAACGATGCGCGGCCACGACCTCGGACGCGTCATTTACGAAGGCCATGCTGCTGCAAACACGGGAATCCCCGGAAACATCGGCGGATTTACGATCGAACGAGTTTTACGTGCACCGAAAGACGGAATCTTTACGGAAGTCCTACATATTGGTGATCTTGTTTCAAAAGGAGATCTCATTGCATCCGTCAACGGCGCGTCCATTCAATCCACCTTGGATGGTGTGATTCGCGGTATGCTTCCGACAGGCACTCCTGTAACAATCGGAATGAAATGCGGCGACGTCGATCCGCGAGGTGTCGTTTCGCATTGTTACTCCGTTTCGGACAAAGCACGATCCATCGGTGGCGGCGTTCTCGAAGCAATCCTTTCGCTCCAAAGGAGAAATCATTATGTATAAGCGCGTTGCTGAATTGATTCGTTTCGGACATTCTCCGATCCTTTTTACCGCAATCGAAGGTCCCTTGATAGGGAAAATGGCTGTGAAAGACGGCGATCATGAATTCGGAACCCGATCTCTGATTCAAGAATATGCAGAATCGGAGCTTCCTGCTATAAAGAACGGCATCCTGATGGAACATATCGCCACTCCTCCGCACCTGGTTTTATGCGGTGCCGGTCACGTTTCCGTCTGCACTGCTAAGATTGCCAAAATGATTGGTTTTCGTGTTACCATTATTGACGATCGCGTTGAATTCGCAAACAGAGATCGATTTCCGGATGCCGATGAGATAATAAACATGCCATTTTCTGATGCATTGAAAACCGTATCAGGAACGAATACATACTACGTCATTGTTACACGCGGGCATATAAACGACCGCCTGTGCCTTGAAACGATTTTGCATCAACCGTTTTCCTATTGCGGCATGATCGGAAGTAAAACAAAGATCAAAATAGTTTTTGAAACACTTCGATCAGCCGGATATCGTGACGACCTTCTTTCACGTGTTCATTCGCCTATTGGTCTCGAGATCGGCGCCGAAACGCCCGAAGAAATCGCTGTATGTATTGTTGGCGAGATGATTCAGGTGAAAAACGGGAGTGGTCGATGCACAGAGTGGGACAAGCAGTTGGTAAATACCGTTGAAACGATGAACGAGCCATATGCGATGGTTACACTTATCGAAAAGCACGGCAGCGCGCCCCGCTCGACAGGAGCGCGAATGATTGTCAAAACCGATGGATCGATCATTTCCTCCATCGGAGGCGGATTCGGCGAGTTTGAAGCCGCAGAGCGTGCAAAAGAAATGCTTACACACGGTCCGCACGTCAAACGGTATACTTGTAAAATGAACAATCAGGACGCGGCGGAAAAAGGAATGATCTGCGGTGGCTCGATCGATATTTTAATTCAAATTGTGGAGGGATAATATGGAAGAAGACGTAAAACTGACAAAACTTGCCAAATGCGCCGGCTGCGGAGCAAAGGTCGGTGCGGGCGTTCTTGCAAAGCTGCTATCTGATCTTCCGACGTTGCGGGACGATCATCTGCTCATCGGTTTTGACAAGAGTGACGATGCTGCTGTCTACCAAATTGCAGACGATAAAGCCATCGTGCAGACGCTCGATTTCTTCCCTCCCATTGCCGATGACCCGTATACGTTTGGCCAGATTGCTGCGACAAACGCACTTTCTGATATTTATGCAATGGGTGGCGAGCCCAAACTTGCGTTGAATATCATGTGTGTTCCGAAGTCAATGTCCGATCGATCGGTTCACGAGATCCTTCGTGGCGGATATGAAAAATGTGCGGAAGCCGGTGCGATTATCTGCGGCGGTCATAGCATTTTCGACGATGAACCCAAGTATGGTCTTTCTGTTACGGGATTTGTTCATCCGGATAAAGTATGGAAGAATCACGGTGCAAAACCGGGCGACGTTCTCTTTTTAACCAAACCGCTTGGAATCGGCGTTCTGACCGCCGCACAGAAAGGGGATCTTCTTAACGCAGAAACAAAGGATCAGATGATTCAGCTTATGACGACGCTGAATAAAAGCGCGCGTGATATACTGACGCATTTTTCGGTTCATGCCTGTACCGACGTGACCGGATTCTCATTTCTCGGACACCTGTATGAAATGTGCAGCGGTTCAAACGTCACGGCGGAGATCGATACCGCATGCATATCCCTTATTCCGGAAGCTCTTGAATTTGCAAGAATCGGTATTCTGCCGGAAGGGATGTATCGCAACAGGTCGTTTGCCGAGCATGCCGTTGATTGCGGCTCCGTGGAACTTGCGGTATGCGATCTGCTATTCGATCCGCAAACATCCGGCGGTCTTCTTGTTGCCGTTCCCGCGAAGGAATCGGACGATGTTTTCAATGCATTATCTGGTCATGTTCCTTGTGTACAGAAAGTCGGAAAAATCACTGACAAAAGAGAAAAATCGATCTACTTGATATAATTCATCAAATAAAAAAAGGAGCGGCTTAAACCGCTCCTTTTTACTTTGCTCAGTAGCTCTCGATCCAGAACATGGAATCGTCGCAAAGCGGACGGAACTGCGGCGTGCCCATATCATAGGTAAGGACAAACGCGCCAACGACTCCATCGCCTACCTGCGCGCCTTCGAGAGCGTAGGTTGTGACGATATCAATGCAGTTCAGACCGTTTGTAACGGAAATCGTTCTTGTTCCATCGCCGATTTCGGTAATACCGATGATCTTCAGATCGGACAGCATATAAACGCCGCCGACGAAGCGTTCGGGCTCATCAAGAATCATGGACAGATCGAACAGGCTTTCCGGCAGATACCAAAGCTCATCGCCCGGATCCCAGGGGTCTTCTTCGATATAGGTATTCTCGTACTGGAGTTCAACGAGCGAAGCGTTTTTGATCGTCGGGCAGCCCATATAGTTTGCCAACTCGCCGCTCATCAGCCACAGATCACCCACGTTGATCTCTTCAAGATCCTCAGGATCTGCAAGCTCGATTGCAATGCCGTAACCGGGTGCATCAAGCGTAAGACCGTTAAGAACCGTTTCCATGTAAACGATGCCGTTATAGATCTCGGTTACTACGCCCTGAACGGGTACTTCCTTACCAATCCAGCTCTTATCGTTGAGGATCTTATCGACTGCAAACTGAATGGAACCGACTGCGTATTCGTTCTTCGAAACAGCACCGGTCTCGAGATTCAGCGTGTAGTCCGGCCAGTTGGTCGCATAGTCCATCGCGTCGAGAACGATGAACGAGGTGCCTTCCGGAACATCAGACAGATCGATCTCAAATGCAAGCGATCCATCCTCTGCTTCTTCAAGATCACACCCGACAGCGACTCCGAGATCGATTGCGTTATACTCTTCGTCGTAGCAATACGCATCAACGTATGCAACGCCGGAACCGTTGTCAACGAAGTAAACGGTTGCAACGCCTGCTTCTTCGTCGATGACTGCATTCGTAACGAGCGGAGCCTCATAGTCAACGATCATCTCGAACTGGTATTCGGTATTGAGCGGAGCACCCGGATAGTCAACCATGGTCTCGTAAGTAACGAGGCAGACCGTTCCGTTCGGTACGTATTCATCAAAGTACTGAGAATCTTCGTTCGTGACGAAGCCATCCCAGTAGAATGCACCGCGCTGCGACCAGTACTGCGTACCGTCTTCTTCCGTAACGACAGTTGCTTTGCCGAGATACTCGGTATCATCTACAAAGTAGACTTCACCGGTGATCGCATCGGAAACCGTCATGATCAGGTGGCGCGCATTGCGGAGTTCCATCGGCAGCGAATACATCCAGTCGACAACGTAATACGAATCCGAAAGTTCCGTCGAAATCGCATTGTGAAGCGGACTGTAGTTCATCGCTGTGTCATAATACGCAAGCAGGTTAACTTGTTCATCAGAAGACAGCGTCGTCATCGGGTTGGTGCCCAAATAAGTATAAAGACTTTGCTGAACTCTTCCGCCATATACTTCGTTCAAGCCAAGGTTCGTTTGGAAATCAACATAAGTATTTTGCGGACGTTTGCCGGCTGCAAAATTCTCTTGTTCCATAACAGCAAGGTATCCAAGCGCATACAGATAATCTTCCGTATTCGTCCAAACCTTATCGATCAAGGGAGCCTGGGTCCAATCGCCGTAATAGCCCATGAACGTGGCGTGAATGTAAGGTGCTTCAACTTCTTCTTCCAGCACAAGTGCGGGAAGCGTTTCAAGACCGACGACTGCACGAAGCAGGAATGCTGCGTCGGCGGCGGTCACGGAACCGTCCTGATTGACGTCGGCCAGGAATGCTGCAGCTTCACTGAGTTCAGTCAGCCCTACGACCGCGCGGAGAATCTCTGCCGCGTCCGCTGCCGTAACTTTACCGTCAAGGTTTGCATCGCCGTAAACGCCCTCATTGACAGGAGCAACTACACCGACGTTATCTTCAGAGTTACCATGGAAAGCAACGTAACCTTCCACAAACGTTCCGTTCGGGAAATAGTTCTCGATGAAGGAAACTGCATCGTCATCAAGCGTGATCGTAAGTTTCCCGACAAATTTGCCGTTAGCCGGTATCGTTACGTTGACGTCTCCGTCAACCGAGATGCCATTACCTTCATTAAGTTCCATCGAAGTCAAGGTATTGTAGATACCCATTTGTCCGCCGTCTGCAGGATAATCAAGCAATACAACCGGTTCAGCTGTATAAACCTGTTCGGAATCGGTCAGATTGACGAGCGTATATTCGATGGTATAAACACCGGTTCTCTCAGGATCGTCATACAGATTGATGATCGGTTCCGCGACGTAAACGGGCGAAGAGATCGCATCTGCAAGGCTGATCAGACCCGCACCGCTTTTTCTCGGCGAATAGAGATAATCATCTGCATCATAAGGCATATATGCAGTTGATTCAAGAAGATCCTCTGCCAGTTCCGCACGCTGTGCTTTTGAAAGCTGCGGATACTTATCTTTCAGATACTGGCACATCAGCAGGAACGAACCGCAGGCATTCGGGGACGCCATAGAAGTTCCGCTGTATACTTCGTATGCATCGGAATCACCGTTGACAGACGAATAAATCATGCCGCCGGGCGCCGTGATGCTGGGTTTCAATTCAAGATTCGGCGTGCAGCCCCAGCTGGAGAAGTCGCTCATCAGCCAGGCATTCTCATTGTCAACATACGTAAGACCATCCGGGATCTTGACGGTATTGTCGTTTTCAAGGTTTGCAAGAATGATATGTCCGTTCGTGTACGAAATGGAAACCGCGGGAATTTCGTAATGATCGATTGCCATTCCGATCAACTGATCGGGGTTTTCTTCATCGTTGTTGTAGAGGAGCATACCGATCGCGCCTTTTGCAGCAACGTTTTCATTTTTCGTGGAGAAGTTCAAGTCGCCGCGCTCGACAAATGCAACCTTACCGGCAACTTCGTCGGGGATCTCTTCGGGTGCACCTCTGCCGCAATCAACGAGTTCGATCGTCTGACCGCCCAGGACCTGGAACCAGCCGTGTTCACCGTCATCACAACTATCGTAGAACCGGATAAGCTGTCCGTTGTATTCAAGCATGACTGTCGGATACGTAAAGTTCTCCATAGAAGCAACGGAGACGTTGCCTTCATAGGAAGACGGCGTGCCGAGGATGCCGTAATCGGTCAGATCAGACAACACGTATTGAACACCATAAAACATCGACGCAAAGTTCGATGCCAGATATGCGAGAGAATACTCGTTGCCCGCAGAGCAGCAGTTAATAATACCGGCCTGATCGAGTTTCTTATATACGTTGCCGTACAGTTCATCCTCAACGTAAGGATCATAGACGAAACCACCAGGCGCACCGAGAGACATATTGACCGCATCGACACCGAGCAGGAACGCATCCTCGAGAGCCGCCAGATAGATACCGGAGTGCGTGCCGCCGGTCGTTCCATCCGGGAAAACCTTCATGAAGCAGATCTGCGCTGCAGGGGCAGCACCTGAGAACTTAATCGCACCGTCTGCATCAAGTGCAAAGCCGGCGATTGTCCCGGAGACGTGAGAACCATGACCGCGCTGGTCGGTTACGTCTTCTTTCTGCTCATAATAGTCGTACGCAAACGGAACTTTTGCGCTTACATAAACGCCGGGAGCAATCGTATCAACGGACTCGACATATTCCTGTGTAAACGCGGGATTCGTAATGAGACCGTAGTCCTGGAACGCTTCATGCGACAAATTAAGGCCGGTATCCAGAACTGCAACGACCATACCTTCGCCTTTATACAGAATATTCTGCATGATATCAGCGCCGGTCATTTCGTTTGCATTGAGCTGGTTGGGCGTCTGCACTTCGGGCGCATCGTAGAAATTCGCAAGATAAACGCGACTTACACCGTCCATCTTCTCGATCGAAGCGACATTCTTATACGCTGTCTCAAGCATCATGCCGTTGACAAGCGCCGTATAATCGTAGCCGCGCTTTGCTTCGAACGATAACGATTTGAAGAACATATCGTGTGCATCGGACATACGGGCATGCACCGCGTCTGCCTTCTTAGCACGAATCTCTTCAGCCGTGTAAAGATCGCTCAAGGCAGGATCATCAAACACGACGATCACGGGAACAACCGCCTCGGGATCGATGTTCTTGACTCTGGTGTCAAGAGGCTTGATGTCCTTACCGTTCTTTGCGGTTGCCGTGCCGCGATCACCGATGGTTTTGAGCCGTTCGATCTTCTCGGGGATCTTTGCATCATCTGCAAAAGATGCGGGAAGGATGCTCAACACCATGACCAGGGCGAGAACAATCGCAAGTATGGTTCTTGCTTTTTTCATCCATGTATCCTCCTTATCAATATTAGTACACAAGTGTACAATACATGCGCTTATATTATATTATCAGCGCCCCTTCTTGTCAAGGAAATCATGAAAAGTCTTCCCCTTCCCAACCCTTCCCAAAAAACCGATTACGGCTGCAAAAAACATACATGCAAAAGCAGCAAGCCGATAATATATTTTCAACCGAACGAAAAATGAAAGTGCGAAAAGCAAGCATGCGAGGATATAGTATTTCAGATTCGGTCGGATCAACTCGTCTTCTCGATTTTGTTTTGGTTCATATTTCTTCGATGCTACATCCGCTATGCCGGTTTTGTTCAAAATGGTTTGAAAGTCAAGGAACTTGATCTCTTTCCCTGATGCTCTTACGACTTCTTTCATCTCTTCAGTCGTTTCAATTGAGCCAATCACATGAGCACCGGAACGAATCGCGGAAATAATGTCCGCTTCATTCGGATGCATATTTCGAATGATACGAATCCCATTATCGTTCATTCTCTGCCGGATTTCGCCATCACTCAATAGCATCAGACGCAAGGCATTTTCACGGAAAGTTCTTTCCGTCTGAATTCGTTCGTCCCTTATTTTCGAATACTTTGACTTGAAGAATCGTACGATTATCACCATTAGAACGTATATAACAATGAAAATAGGTTTATTTTTGTGAAAAACACCGGATAGATAGAATACAATTACAATCAGCGCTGAAAAGGATAGCGAATCGAGGATGCTTGCCGCTGTTCTCAAAGATGCTTTCTGTTTGTCTTTCGATTTCATAAATAGAGTGTTGCCAAACGATCGCAGTTTATTCTATAATTAAATTATGAATTATAAGAAAATCGCTATTTTCGGAGGAACATTCCATCCTGTCCACAACGGACATCTGAAATTGGCAAAGCATGCGGCAGATGCTTTGCAAATCGATTGCGTTCTGTTCGTGATCGACAGAGTCCCCCCGCATAAGAAACTTGCAGATGGCGCTACTGATTCCGAACGACTGGATATCCTGCGATTATCCGTGCAGGAAGATCCTCGATTTCGCGTTGAAACGATGGAACTCGAACGTGAAGGGAAAAGCTATACCGTCGATACGCTTCGGGAACTGCACAAACGCGACCTAAAGGCCGATCTCTATTTCTTTATGGGATCGGATATGCTGAAGTCATTTCATACCTGGCGCTGCCCCGAAGAGATTGCGAAATATGCGACGCTTGTTTGTACGGTGCGATCGGGGCAAAGCGGCGGTGAAGAAGAAGCAGCGGAATTGATTCGAAAACAATTTGGTGCAAATGTAATCCTGCTCGACGAAGTATCGACGCTATCTTCCACGGAAGTGCGGGATCGGATCCTGCATGCAAAACCGATCCGAGGAATGGTTCCGGACGCTGCTGCACATTATATTTATAGTCACGGATGCTATATGCCATCCAAACTCATATCGGTTTACGAACGTCTACGGAAAGAACTGAAGCCTTCAAGGATGGAACATGTTGCTTATGTCGTTGAAACAGCTATCGAACTTGCCGATCGGTTCGGCGTCGATCCGGTTAAAGCGCGCATGGCAGCATTGCTGCACGATTGTGCAAAGAGTTTTTCCGAAGCCGAGTTGCTTCCGTTTGCCGATACGGTCCCTCCCATCATTCCCGTCCTGCACGCAAAGGCCGGTGCAGAGTATGCACGCACCGCGTATGGCGTTACCGATCCGGAGATACTCGAGGCAATCCGCCTCCATACAACTGGGGACCACGGCATGTCGAAACTGGATAAAGTTGTTTATCTTGCCGATATGATCGAACCTTCCCGCTCATACGAAGGCGTCGATACCATTCGGAAAGCGGAATCACTTGACGAAATGATGCGTCTTGCTTTATTGCGAAGCATCTGCTATATTAAAGAAAAAGGTTGTGACGTGCATCCCGCAACGATGCGCGCGCTGAACGATCTCGGAGGACATATGGAACGATACGGTGAGCACGACGCTTTGAAAATCTGCGAAGTGTTATACAACAAAAAAGCAAATGATATTCTTGCTCTGCATATCGGTGATAAAACAATCATTGCCGATTGGTTTGTGATTGCGAGCGGCACATCTATTACGCACGTACGCGCGCTTTGCGACGAGTTGGAAGAAAAAGCGAAAGAACTCAATCTTGAGATCAAACGCAAAGAAGGTTATGAAGACGCGCGCTGGATTGTTTTAGACTTTGGTTTTGCGCTCGTGCATATCTTCCATCCCGAAGAACGCGCCTATTACAATATCGAACGGCTTTGGGAGGGCGACGACAACATGATCCGCTATCCCATTTCCGAATAAAGATTGGAGGTATCAAAATGGAGCTGGCAAAGTATATCGATCATACCCTGCTGAAACCCGAATCCACTCGTGAAGATATCCGTCGTGTCTGTGATGAGGCGAAGTATTATCATACAGCGAGCGTATGCGTAAACCCGTTCTGGATCAAATTCGTTGCAGAGCAGTTAAAAGGTTCAGACGTCACACCGTGCTGCGTAATCGGATTCCCTCTCGGTGCAACGCCTGCAGAAGTCAAGGCATATGAAACCAGCGTTGCGGTACGAGACGGTGCAAAAGAAGTTGATATGGTAATCAACGTCGGTGCGCTGCGCGGCGCGGAATTTGACGTCGTATATGAAGACATCAAAGCGGTCGTTGACGCTGCACGCGGTAAAGCAAAAGTGAAGGTCATTATTGAAACCTGCCTGTTGACCGACGAACAGAAAGTCACTGCCTGCAAGCTTGCCAAACAGGCCGGAGCCGATTTCGTAAAAACGAGCACCGGATTCTCAACCGCCGGTGCAACCGTTGAAGACGTTCGACTGATGCGCGAAACGGTCGGACCGGAAATGGGCGTAAAAGCGAGCGGCGGCGTTCGTACCAAGGCCGATGCCGAAGCAATGATCGCTGCAGGCGCAACTCGCATCGGAGCAAGCTCGTCTAAGAAAATCATCGAAGGCTGATACGCAAATATGTAAGCCGTCGGATTGTTCCGACGGCTTTTTCAATTGAATTATGCCTCATAGAACGTGACATTTTGAGCACGAAGAAAATCTTTCATGACGTCAAGATGTGTATGAACAGCAAGATGCATCGCGCCGCGATCGATAAACGTTTCATGGTTGGATGATTCCATTTTGATGTCGGCACCGAGCAGCATGACGCCGATTCCGCTCTGCATTCCAACAACCAGTCCGTTTTCGTTAAACAGCGGTGCGCCGTTCATGCCGGCAGGACCTGCATTTGTCGTTTCAATTGCAAACGACCGTTCTCCGTCCGAAATATACCGAGTGACCATTCCGTCAAGAACAAAGGATGAAGAAGTGCTTTTGCCGACGTCTGTAAACTCAATCGTATCGCTTTCCGGATTGATCCGATAATTTCTGAATTCCGGCAGAGGAAATCCGAATCTGACGAGGGTTTCACCCTGATTCGGCGCTTCCGATGCGAACGTTACGTGATGCCGGTACAGGTATCCTTGCTCCGGAATAAAATGCAGGAGCGTGAGGTCATACTTCGGATGCGGTGTGCATTCGATCCGCACCTTCCCCCTGCCGCAGCCCATAAACGCATATCGGATTTGAATAATGCTGTCCTTATTGAGTTTCAGATCATTCTCGAGTCGTTTTAACGTAAAGCGATAACTTTCATCATGCGACAGCGCAGAACGCTTTTCCAGATATGTTCTGTATAGATTTTCAGTGTTCACGGTCGCCTGAATGATATTTGCGACACGCTTTGAAGTCAGCGCAAAGCCGTTTTCGTTCACAAAGAACAGCGTTGCAATATCCGGCAGGATCGTATTGTCGGAGAAACGCCTGCGAATTACGTGCATCGGTCGGACCGCTTCCGAAACGGATGCCACTGCTTTTTGAAACATCTTTTATCTCCTTTCAACTTCTGTCTTTTTCAAACGTCAGCACACACAGTTCCGGTGTATTGAATACGCGCGGGACAGGTACCGTGTTTCCGAGGCCGCGCGATACGAACAGCGTCGACTTGTCGATACGGTAAACACCATCCGTATAAGTCGGAAACACGCCCTGTTCCGGCGCGTAGATTCCGCGTCCGAATAATCGGATCTGGCCCCCATGCGCATGTCCGGAAAGAATCACGTCCGCTCCGGTGCCTGCGTAGATCGGGAAAAGCTCGGGACGATGCGCCATTACGACGTTCAGCTTATCATGACTTAACAAGGCGGAAAGCGTTTCCGGTGCGGCATACTGTTTCAGACCGATCAGCCGAAACTCCGGTAAATCAACGAATTCGTCCCGAAGAACCGTCACGCCCATATCCCCAATCGAATCGATAAACGCCTTCCCCGTCTCTTTCAATGCGCATTCATGGTTCCCTTCCGCGAAGAAAACGGGACAAATTGTCAGTGCTTTTCGGACAAAAGTAAAACTGTTCCGAAACGCTTTTTTGTTCTTTCTGTTGAAAAGATCGCCCGTAATGACGATGTAGTCCGGTTTTGATTCTTTGATACGATCGATCAAACGGCTTTGACCTGTGCCGAACACGGCATTATGCAGATCACTGACCTGAACGATCGTAAACGGTGCCTTTACATTCCGATGCGAAATCCGTTCCGCTGTGATACGAATGCGCTTATTTTCCAGAAAAAAACCTGCAACGACTGCAAGCAAAACGGAAATAGAAAGTATCACAACGATCATGACGGATTGTGCTCCATAAGTTTTTGCACGATACGATCATACTGATAATGCGGAACGAGGCATGCGCTGCAGTCTTTGATCCCGTTTTTCAGATAATGAGAATTTCCGCCGCAATCCTGCAATCCATACAACGGACAGTAGCAGAACAAACAATTAAAGTGTTCCGGGTCGTTTGTTTTATGGCAGGGAAAGTATTCACATGCTCGGTTTTGCACGAATGCATATGCCGGCTTTTCTACCGCTCCTGCCTCATATTCTTCTCTTGTCATCGAATAACGACAGTCATCTTTGACGGAGCCATCAAAGATCTGATACGATCTGCGAAGTGTACCTTCATATTGAAAACCGCATTTTCGAATGACGCTTTTGGAACGCACATTTTCCGGGAAGTGACCGATCTGAATGATATTGATTCCGAAGTTCTCAAATGCGAACCGAATCACTGCCTTGACGGCTTCCGTCATATATCCGTTTCCCCAATAATCCGGATGCATGACATATCCGATCTCCCGGACAGTTTCAACATCTTTGTGATGCAACCCGACGGAACCGATCACTCGATTTTCTGATTTCATTATAAGCGCCCATGTCTCGTCCTTCTCGGATGTATGTTGCAAATATTCACGCGTCTCATCGATCGATTCATGCGGCTTCCATCCTGCAGCAGGTCCGACAAGCGTGGATTTGGCGTATTCATACATTGCCTCGGCGTCGTCCGGCTGCCACGCTCTTAAAAGCAGCCGCGCAGTTTCGATCGTTTTCATGAAGATCTCCTTTTAAATCAATTTTCCCTCGATGGATTTCGTAACGGCGCGCGACATACGGAGAACGAGTTCATGATGTTCCGTTAACAAATCGTAAACGGCATCTTCGGAAAGCACGCCGCGTTTCAAGTCTGAAGGGAGTTTCCCCGCTTCATCAGTTTCGTAATCTCTCATCCAAAGCGTGCTTCCGTAATAGTCGGACAGTTTTTTGAGCGATCCGAGCACTTCTTCATAACGTTCGAGCGCTTCGCTTAATTCCTGAACAGCCTTTTCGGACGCATTGAGATATCCTTCCATTTTTTCAATTCGTTCGATCTGTTTCATTTTGCCCCCCTTAATTTAATGTGATCCTTTGTATCCGATCCCGTATTCAGACGTGTAATAATCGACACGCTTGGACTGATCAAACAACGGCGAATAAACGTTTTGTCCTGGTTCAATCCCGGCAAGACGGCAAACTGCTTCATGACATCGAACCGTCATCTCTTTCCTGCGTTCCGCAATCGGAAGATCTGCATTCGGGTAAATCGGTTCACCGATACGCAGCGTGAGTTTCGCAATCTGCCGAAAGACTGTTTTGCGGATCCATCCCGGTTGTCGGAACGAGAACCCCATGGGCAATACCGGCCTGTCACAATCGATCGCGATCCGGATTGCCCCCGTTTTGAACGGACGAACCGGTGCATAGAATTCCCACATACTGCCTTCGGCATAGATCTGCAGCCATTCGTGATTTTCGATAAGCAGTTTTTGAACCGCTCTCAAATATGCTTTCGTTGCAGGTATGCCGGTCTCCGGAATCGGGATACCACCTGTCAGCCGGATTAGCGTTCCGAATTCACCGTTGATGTCCGGCGCCCAGCTCAACACGTTTGGACGAATCGGACGAATCGCTTTGTTGATCGCAAGATAATCCCACATATGCACGTGATTCGAAACAGAAACGACACCGTTCCCAATCACGTCCCGATATGTTTTCAAATTCTCTCTTCCTTCGATCCGTAATCCGAGACGGATCGTACAGATCGGAAATACGATCAAGCGAAGCAAAGCACGAAGCAGGTTTTGCTTCCGCAGGAAGGACTTCGATCGATCAACGTAGGCATAATTCGCGTCGAACACCGTTCCTCTGTCCTTCTTGACAACCAGGTAGTGCCGGTCCGTATCCTCCGGATACGGAAACCGGTTCGTTTTCGGATCAAACATCATTTTTCCTTCTCCCAAAGATTGTTGACAGATCGATCACATTTTCACACGTTCGTAAATCTCTATTAAGTCTTCTTTTGCTCCATCAAATTTGGGCCAGCCATCAATTCCATCGCCATGTTTTCTCGGAATAATATGAATATGAAAATGTTGTACCGATTGCCCTGCACTCTCGCCACTGGCATTCAACAGATTCACGCCATCATACCCACAGGCCTCTGTGAGATAATTCGATATGTATGTGCGACAGCAGATAATGCTTCAGAATCACAATCCAGGATGTTCTTAAAATGGTTCTTCGGAATAACCAAAATATGTCCGTCGATATCTTTGGCAATATCCATAAACGCAAGTGTCTGCTCATCCTCAAAGCTCTTAAACCTTGTACCTCCCCCGAAGCAATCTTGCAAAAATACAGTCTTTCATTACAACTTCTCCTGTCATGAAATCTATTTCCAGTATGAATCAAACTCATTTAAATAGTCGGCATTTTTGTTTCCGTAATGAAGTCCTTCTTTTGGTGGTACATGCAGCATACTGTCTCGACATGCCTTGGAGCCGCAGGTCAAATACTAAGACTTGTATTCGAGCCACTGGCTCGTCCCAATGAAGGAATGGGCAATTCCCCGGTATCGGTCAGGGTCGAGACAGTAAGTTGAATATCGACAGACCGGGATTCATGCGGTCAATTTATATACTCTGGATCTGATCATTATGGGATTCCCGTCCGCATCTTCTTTATACGAGTCGTCCACTGTTTCGATAAGTTGGAAGCCTAACCGTTCAAGGAGCTTTGACGACGCGGTGTTTCGCTCGTCGCAATCCCCCCAAATCTCTTTTACGTGCAGGTCTTCCATGAGATGGCGCACGACCTCTTTTGCCGCCTCGAAGGCGTATCCTTTGTGCCAGAATCTCGGATTGAAATCAAAATCAATGGAGTATTCCGTTTCTCCGTTTTCGTCTTCCTCATCATCCCAGTATCCGACGCTCCCGATCAGTTCGCCGGTCTGCTTCAGAACGACCGCCATGCGGTTGTCCATATCTTTCCATTCGGAAAGCCCTTCCGCAACTTCTTCGACCGTTAGAGGCCAGAAATCCTCATACCGCGATACTT
>Ga0247611_10000662_pt1 | contig 68162 bp, 77 predicted proteins | sample 177DNAGHGhighgp2_FD_192422 | JGI IMG/M metagenome (GOLD analysis project Ga0247611, IMG submission 192422) | Sheep rumen microbial communities from Palmerston North, Manawatu-Wanganui, New Zealand - 1770 DNA GHGhigh gp2 | ecosystem: Host-associated > Mammals > Digestive system > Stomach > Rumen...
AATGGCTATAGATATTCTTAATATTCAGCCTAGCGTGATTTCCCGCGATCTTCGCGGGAAATACGTGCTCCTTTACGGGAAGCCGAAATCGGGGAAGACAACTGCTGCTTGTTCCTTTCCGCGCTCGCTGCTCATAGCTTTTGAGCGTGGTTATAATGCTTTAGGTGGAGTCAAAGCCGTTGATATTCTTAAATGGTCTGATTTCAAACAAGTTCTGCGTCAGCTTGAGAAGCCAGAAGCTCGCGCGATGTATGATACCATTATTATAGACACAATTTCTATTGCCTATGATTATTGTGAACAACATATTTGCGTACAGAATGGTGTACAAAAAATCAATGAAATCCCTTGGGGCGGGGGGTACTCTGCTGCGAAGAAGGAATATGAGAGCGCGCTTCGTAAAATTACGATGTTAGGTTATGGCTTGGTACTGATTGCACACAGTGCTTCGCGTACTGAAAAAACTGCTGAAGGTAGTGAAGTTGAAATTATTTATCCTGATATGCCTAAACGTGCTAGTGAGATCTGCAATGGGCTTGTGGACGTTATTGGTTATATTGGCGGTGAATATGATGAACAAGGTAATTATATTCGTTACCTCTATACAAGAGAAACACCTACTCTGTTCGCAGGTTCTCGCTTTAAGTATCTTGCGCCGAAGATTAAATTCGGTTATAATGAATTAGTAAGTGCGATTGCTGAAGCTATTGAGATGGCAGAAAAACGTGATGGAGTTAAAGTTGTAGACTCTGTAGAAATAACTCCTCAATCAGAATCACTTAATTTTGAGGCAGTTCGTAAAGAAGCTCAAGAACTTTGGACAAATCTTGTATCCAAAGATGAAGCTAATGCAACGACAATTTTAAAGAAAATTGAAATGATTATGGGACACCGTATGAAACTTTCAGAGTTTACAGAAGATCAAGTCGACCTACTTGCATTAGCAGTTGCAGAAATGCGCGATATGTAAACAGAATAAAACTAACCAGAAAGAGGTATGAAAATACCTCTTTTTAATTTGACTTTTTTTAGAAAATGTGATATAATAATTATAGAAAGTTATTAGAAGGAGAATTATAGATGCCACATATTATTCAATGTAGAGTTTGCAAAGTAAAGTTTAACATTGAAGATTTAACAGAAGGCGTTGAATATGTTCATCCAACACCAAAAACTTATTATCATAAGCAATGCTATGATACTTGGATTACAGACCGAGCCAATCCACATACACAGCATGATAATGAATTTTGGTATGAGTGTTTATCAGATTATCTCTATCGAGAGGTACAAATTCCTGTTGATTGGAAAAAACTTAAATCTCAATGGAAAACATATACTGCGCCGACCAGTAAATATACTGCTAAAGGTATTTACTTTGCAATGCGTTATTTCTATGATTATAAAGACGGAAAAAAGTCAACTCTAGCCACTCAACATAGCGCAGGTATTGGAATTATTCCATATATTTATAATGACGCGCGCATGTATTGGGAGCAAAGAGAACAGCAGCGTGCTGGAACTGTTGAGGCTATTGTTCAAGAAATCCAAAGGCGTTTGGCTCGTCCGACACAAAATATTGTCCGACCCACTTTTAACGAAGCTAAAAAACCTAAATGGAATTTGGATAATATTTAAGGAGGGACAATGGTAGATAAAGCGACAATTACACAGGTCTTCGGCGCTTTAATGAAACATCCCTCTTATTTGAGTGAATCTGATAAATATAATCTTACTCCTGACGATTTCTATTATAGACTTGATAAGTATATTTTTGCAGCGATTGATAATTTATATCATAACGGCGCGACTCGTATTCAGCCGATTGACGTTGAGAATTATTTAAGTACAAATGATACTGCAAAAGTTATATTTGCAAAGCAAAATGGAATTGAGTATTTACAGGATGCTGATTATTTAGCAGATGAAAATAATTTTGGATATTATTATAAGCGTTTGAAGAAATTTAACTTGCTTGAAGCATTAAAAAAGCAAGGAATTGATATAAGCGAATTTTATATTGAAGATTTAGTAAATCCTAAAGCAGTTGAAGTCAATGCTCATTTTGAAGAATTAGAGATAAATGATATTATTGAAGGCGTTAAGCGTAAAATTTTAGGCGTTGAGCGTTCTTATATTCAAAATGATACGACTGAAACTGTAAATGCATTTACAAATATTCAAGAAATTATTGATAATGCAACCGTACAAGCCGATGTAGGTATGCCAATACAAGGTGATATATTTAACGAAGTTATTGCTGGCGCGAGAAGAGGCACATTTGTATTGCGCTCTGGCGGCAGTGGCGTGTCAAAGACTCGTCAAGCAGTTGGTGACGCTTGTATCTTAGCTTTTCCTTTCCGTTATGAAGAAGAAGCTCATAAATGGGTTCAAACAGGAACGGCTGAAAAGGTTTTGTTTATTGCAACTGAGCAAAGTGTACAAGAAATTCAGAAAATGATTCTTGCATATTTAACTGGTTTTAATGAAACAAAGTTTAGATATGGTGGTTTTTCAAAAGAGGAAGAACACATTATCCGCCAAGCTTTGTGGGTTATGGAGCAATTTCAAGATAACTTTTATATTGTAAGGATGCCTAATCCTACGATTGAACTTGTAAAGACGGTTGTAAGAGAACAGGTTCTGCTGCATGATATTGGATATGTTTTTTATGACTATATTTTTATCGCACCTTCACTATTATCCGAATTTAAAGGTTTTAATTTAAGAAATGACGAGATTTTATTAATGTTTTCTACTGCGCTGAAAGATTTAGCGGTGGAATTACAAATATTTGTGATGTCGTCGACTCAAGTTAATGCTAATGCCGATAATAATTCAAATATACGAAATGAAAGTACGATTGCAGGAAGCCGTGCAGTAATTAATAAAGCAGATATTGGTGCTGTTATGGCGCGCCCTACAAAAGAAGAATTAGATTTTTTAAATACTGATAGTGGTATTATTACATTACCTAATATTGTAACTGATATATATAAAGTTCGTAGTGGCGAATGGAATCAGGTACGTATTTGGAGTGATGTTAATTTAGGAAACTTAAGAAAGAAAGATTTGTTTGTAACTAACGCGCGCATGGAAGTTTTGCCAATAGGCACAACGTATCAATATCAGATAAATTGGGAAGATGAAAAAGCAGCATATTATTTAAAGATGTTAAAGGCGGTGAATGAACTTGATTGATTATGCAGAAATCACCGCGAATCTTCGTGATGAAGATATTATAAGATTAATGGAATCTTTGGGCGCTGACCGTTACAGAGATACGCCAAACGCAATTATTTTTCCTACGATTTGCCATAATGAAGTTTCGAGTGAAGCTTCGATGAAGTTGTATTATTACAAGAACTCACATATGTTTTATTGCTATACTGAAGAAGGTAGTATGAACATTTTTAAGTTTTTGAAACATTATTATGATACAAGACAAATCGTATATGACTGGTATAATGATATCTATCAGGTTGTGCTTTCTTGTTCCGCGGCCGACCTCTCCGCCCCAGACAGATACAAGCCCGCGCGCGAGAAGTATGCGCCAGCTAAATTACGAGGGAAATTGCCAGTTTATCCGAATGGAATATTAGATTGTTTTGTAAAATATTATCCTATTGAATGGTTAAATGATAATATTACAAAAGAAGCAATGGATAAATTTAATATTCGTTTTTCTCCATCACAAAATAAAATTATAATTCCTCATTATAATATTGATGGAGAATTAGTTGGAATTAGAGGGCGCGCGCTAAATGAGCAAGACATTGAACAGTTTGGAAAGTATATGCCCGTATGCATCGAACAAAAATGGTATAGTCACCCATTAAGTCTTAATCTATATGGATTAAATTGGACAAAAGATAATATAAAAAAGACAGGTATTTGTTATATTTTCGAAAGTGAAAAATCTGTACTTCAATGTGATAATTTTCAAATGCCTAATTGCGCGGTAGCCGCGTGTGGAAGTAATATTAATAAGTTTCAGATAGATTTGTTAATGCGAACTTGTCGACCACGTGATATTGTTGTATGCTTTGACAATGAAGAAGTAGAAGGAACAAAATACTTCCAAAAATTGTATGCGATGTGTAAAAAATATACACGTTATGCAAATATGTATTTTATTTATGATAGAAATAAAATAACTCCACTAAAAGCCTCTCCGAGTGATTGTGGAGAGCAAATATTTCTACAATTATTAAAGGAAAGGAACAAAGTATAATGGTTATTATTCGATATAATCTGAACACAGAAGGGTTTGAGGATATATATGAAAAATCTAAAATAATTAAAGAACAGCTAAATGATGAAGAAGTGCTCGTAATACCTCAAGACTGGGATATTCTATTTAACTGTACAACCGCGGACCTGTATGCCATCAAAGAGCACATTGAACATTTAATTCATGAAAAAGAGTTATGTGAGGAATTTTAATGAAAATAAATCTATTACATACAAACCTTGGTCCACGCTATACAGAAGATTTACTGCTCGCGCGCGGTATTACTGATTTAGAAAAATTTTTAAACCCCGATGAATCGTGTCTTCAAACATATAAAGATTTATCTAATATAGATACAGCAGTTGATTGTCTGGCTCACTTGGCGCCCGATGCAAAAATTGCTTTAATCGTAGACTGCGATGTTGATGGATATACATCTTCCGCAATTATATATCAATACTTAAAAGAATGGCAGCCAACTTGGAATATTACTCCTTACCTTCACGATGGCAAGGCGCACGGACTAGAGGAACATTGGGAAGCAATTCAAGCCGAAGATTATCAATTAGTTTTGATTCCTGATGCGGGCAGTAATGACCATGCTTATGCAGAACAAATCCATTGCCCCATTATCATATTAGATCATCACTTAATGGATCAACCTGCTTCATCTAATATGATAGTCGTTAATAACCAGACTTCGCCCGCATATCAAAATAAAGATCTCTCCGGCGCGGGAGTCGCCTTTCAATTCTGTCGGGCACTCGATGACGCGCGCGGAGAAAAGAAAGCAGAACAATATATAGATTTAGCTGCTTTAGGCGTATGCGGTGATATGATGAGTGGACTACAAGTTGAAAACCAATATCTATGGAAGACTGGTTTTAAACACATTAATAACTACTTCTTTATGACTCTCGCGCGCAAGCAAGCATATTCCATAACTGGGAAAATGTATGCAAGCGATGATGACATTATCAAAGCATTGAACCCAACTTCAGTTGCATTTTATATCGTTCCACTTATAAATGCAATGATACGCGTCGGTTCAGAAGACGAAAAGAAGCGTCTCTTCCAAGCACTCGTAGATGGACATTCTAAAGTCCCATGCCTCAAGCGCGGCGCGAAAGGTACATTTGAAGAAGTCGCAGTAGAATCCACCCGTGAGTGTGTAAATGCGCGTGCCCATCAAAATAAATTCAAAGATGATGCAGTTTTGAAACTTGAACAGCGCATCTTTAAGTATGACTTATTAGAAAATACAATACTTTTCATTGAACTCGATGAAACTGATCGCTTCCCTTCAGAATTGAACGGCTTAATAGCGATGCAACTCGCGCAGAAATACCAGCGTCCAACAATAGTGGCACGGCGCAATGATCAAAACTTTGTGCGTGGTTCAATTCGTGGACTTTCAAACTCTGCATTAACTTCCTTTAAGCATTATCTTGATAAAACTGGTTTATGTGAATATGTCCAAGGGCACGACAATGCAGCCGGTATTAGCATTGATGGTAACTTAGTAGACTCGCTTATAAACCGCGCGAATGATGATTTGAAGGATTATAACTTCCTTGAAAGTCAATACGATGTCGAATTTGCACGCCAAGCACTTGATAATGACCTTATAAAGTTAATTACAGATATTGCACAATATAAAGACCTCTGGGCGCAGCAAAATAGTGAGCCATTAATTTACATTAAAGACCTTCATTGTACTTGGAGTGATATTCAAATTATGGGTAAAAACCATGATACAGTTAAAATTATGAAAAATGGCGTTGCTTATATGAAATTCTTTGCAAAAGATATGATTGCAGAATTAGAACCACTTACAGATATTAAATTAGAAGTTGTGGGACGCGCCAATATGAATGAATGGAATGGCATTGTAACACCGCAAATTTTTATTGAAAATTACCAAATTACAGAAGATAAATTAACAGACTTTTAAGCGAGGTAATTAAATGAACCACGAACACGGATATAGCTATCCAATGGGAAAGCAAGAAATTACAGACTATCTCAAAGCGCGCTTGACACCAGATGCTTTAATTCTTGATGTTGGTCCAGGCGAAGGAACATATCGTAACTATTTAGGAACTTCTTATACTTGGGAAGCAGTTGAAATTTGGCATCCTACAGTAGAATTTCTAACAGGTAAATATAATACAATTTACGAACAAGACATTCGATCTTTTAATTATACAAAAGACTACGATTTAATTATCTTTGGTGATATATTAGAACATCTCTCAATCTCCGACGCACAAGAAGTCCTACGTACCGCGCAAGAACACTCGCGCGTGATAATGGTCGCAGTCCCGTATACTCTACCTCAACCACCTCTGCATGGAAATGAAGCAGAAAGACACCTCCAACCAGATTTAACTCCTGCTCTAATGACAGAACGCTATCCTTCATTAGAACTCATCTTAATGGTGGGTAATCCTCAAAAGCCACTTTATGGCTATTATTATTGGGCTTACAATCCCGCGCTGGGTACTGCTTAATCCTAATCCGTAACGAACCAAAAAATAATTCGTTACGGATTTTAATTTGAATTTTTGTGAAAAATGTGTTATAATAATATAAAGAAAAATAAGAAAGGAGAAATAGATGGAAAAATTACAATATACTGGTAGCGTCCATAATCATACCGAGTATAGCAATCTACGTCTTCGTGACTGTATCATCAAACCCGAGTCACTAGTCCAGCGTGCGATTGAACTTCAGCATAAAGTAGTGGCATTTACAGACCATGAAACTGTTGCAAGTTGGATGAAAATTGAAAAGTTAATTGATAAATATCCTGACATTAAAATTTTGCGCGGGAATGAAATCTATCTCTGTCGAGATGGTCTTAATGCACAAAATTATAATCGAGAAACAGATAGATATTATCATTTTATTTTAATTGCTAAGGACTTGATCGGTGCAAAGCAGATAATGGAAATTTCAACTCGTGCTTGGATGAGATCATACATGGCGCGCGGTATGCGCCGAGTCCCAACTTATTATAACGACTTAATTGAAGTTATTGGTGCGAATCCCGGACATGTAATTGGAAGTACAGCCTGTTTAGGTGGTTGTCTGCCTACTCAGATTCTTAAACTGCGTAATCAAACTAACAATAATTTACTTCAAAGAATTATCAAATGGTTTACACAGATGAATGAGATATTTGGTCAAGATAATTTCTATTTTGAACTTCAACCATCTCATAATTCTGAGCAAATCTATGTTAATCGAAAACTTATAGAATTTAGTGTAGGGTGGAATATCCCATATATAATTACAACTGACTCTCATTATCTCAAAAAAGAAGATAGAGAAATTCATAAAGCATATCTAAACGCGCAAAATGGCGACCGCGAAGTTGATGAATTTTATGCAACTACATATATGATGGGTACAGAAGAACTTGAATCATATCTTCAGTTGACAGATGAAGAACTTCAAACTGCATATCAAAATATTCAAACTCTTGCAGATAGTTGTGAGCCATTTACACTTGCAAAACCACTTCGTATTCCTAACCTTAAATGGCGCGAAGTAATATCTTATTATAGTTCTTATCCAGAGTGGTTTGAACGTATACCGATGTTAAAGACATTTCTTGAGTCTCCTCATAAGGCAGATAGATATCTTGTTAATGCAGTTATAGATGGTATTATGCGGCATCCTGACCTCCAAGATGAGCAGATGTATGCAGAAATCAATAAAAATCTTGAAATGACTTGGGTATCTTCAGAAGTTAATAATGCAAGATGGAGTGCTTATTATTTAAATCTCCAACAAATCATAGATCTTTGTTGGGAAGCCGGTTCATTAGTTGGACCGGGACGCGGTTCGGGTGTTGGATTTATATTACTCTATGTACTTGATATTACACAGATCAATCCCCTGCGAGAAAAGACTCGCACGTTCCCATGGAGGTTTCTTAATCCAGACCGTGTGTCAGTCCTCGATGTTGATTTTGATATAGAAGGCGCGCGACGTGCAGATGTACTTGCGAAATTTAGAGAATTCTATGGAAGTGATAGAGTAGCAAATGTTGCGACATTCCGAACTGAACAATCTAAAGCCGCAATCCTTACAGCCGCGCGAGGTCTAGGAATTGATGTAGACATCGCGCAATATATAGCCAGTCTTGTTCCAGCAGACCGAGGCAAATATCGTACTCTTGATCAATGTATGTATGGAGATAAAGATAATGACTGGGCGCCGATACGTCAATTTCAAATTGAAATGGAACAGAACTATCCCGAACTTTGGCGAGTCGCGCACAGTATCGAAGGTTTAATTTGTGGTAGTGGCATCCACGCTGGCGGAGTTATCTTTGTAGATGAACCTTTTACAGAATCTACTGCTCTTATGCGCGCGCCTGATGGTACAATTTGTACGGCATTTGAACTCCACGATTCGGAAGCGGCAAGCTTGATTAAATATGATGCTTTGTCAGTTGAAGCGATGGATAAAATTCATATTTGTATAGATTTATTATGTGAATATGGATATGTAGAACGTGAACGTACATTAAAAGAGACATATGAAAATCTTATAGGTATTTATAATATAGAACGTGATAATCCTAAAATGTGGGAAATGGTTTGGAATCACGAGATTAATTCTCTCTTCCAAATGGAACAACAATCAGGTATTCAAGGAATTGCAACACTTCATCCAACATCTGTTGATGATTTAGCTATTCTCAATTCAACAATCCGTCTAATGGCGCAAGAAAAAGGTGGTGAAATGCCGACTGAGAAGCTCGCGCGCTTCAAAGCAGACCCCTCACAATGGATTAAGGAAATGGAACAATATGGATTAGGCGAAACAGAACGTAAAATTCTCGCGCCAGTTCTTTCCATGTCTTATGGGTTGTGTATCGCGCAAGAGCAATTTATGGAGTTGGTTCAACTACCAGAGCTTGGAGGCTTTTCTCTAACGTGGGCAGATAAATTGCGTAAGTCTATTGCAAAGAAGAACCCTAAAGAGTATGAAGCGTTGACACAAGAATTTTATGAAACTACATCAAAAAAAGGTATAAATCAGCGATTTGCTCATTATGTTTGGGATAAATTGATCGCTATGTCCCGTGGGTATGGCTTCAATCAATCGCATACCCTCGCATATAGTCTAATTGCCTTACAAGAAATGAATTTAGCATACCATTATCCCATTATCTTTTGGAACTGTGCTTGTTTAATTAGCGATGCAGGCAGCGCAGATGAAGAAGAAATTGATGAAGAAGCCGAAGAAGAAACAAAAATTGAAGAATCATATTCTAATGAAATGGAAGAATTTGGAGAAGATGATGAAGCAGAATCGTCTTATGATGAAGATGAAGATTGTGATGGCTATCCCGCAGAAGTAATCAAAACAACAGATGGCAAGAAAAAGAAAAAGACAAAAACCACAAACTACGGTAAGGTCGCGGCGGCAATAGGCAAAATTAAAAGCACTGGCGTCATAGTAATCCCACCAGATATTAATACTTCCACCTTCACTTTTTCTCCAGATATAGAATCTAATGCAATTAGATATGGACTTAGTGGTATCACGCGTATTGGAGATGAACTCATAAAATCTATTATTGCAAACCGTCCCTATACAGGATGGGAAGATTTCCTTCAAAAAGTAAAACTAAACAAGCCACAAATGGTGAATCTCATCAAAGCGGGCGCGTTTGACCAATTTGGAGATCGTGTTGCAATAATGCATGAGTATATTAACTTAATTAGTGACGCAAAAAAGCGCGTTACTCTTCAAAATATGAAGATGTTAATAGACTTCCAACTTTTACCTGAAGAGTTAGACTTCCAGTGTCGTGTCTATAACTTTAACAAATATCTTAAAAAGTTTAAGGAAGGTATATATTATGGGTTGGATACCGTGGCTTATAATTTCTATAGTAATAATTTCGATATTGATCTTCTTGTGGAATCCCAAGAATCCGAAAGCAAAATGAAAATTCTACAAACACGTTGGGACAAAATTTATCAAGCGCAAATGGATAAAGTGCGTCCCTATGTGAAAAAACATAATGTAGAATTATTACAGCAAATTAACAACCGACTTACTCAAGATATGTGGAATAAATATTGCCAAGGCTCAATTTCTAAATGGGAAATGGAAGCAATCTCATGCTACATACATCCGCATGAATTAATTGAAGTTGATCCTGAACAATTTGGAGGAGACTACTTTAAGTCTTTATCTCCAACTCCCGAAATTGAAAGATATATCCCTATTCGAGGAAAGTTAATTCCTATCTTAAAGCTTTCTCGTATTATTGGTACAGTTCTTGACAGAAATAAAAGTAAACATACAGTTACTTTACTTACAACTGATGGAGTTGTGACTGTAAAGATTTATGGTGCAGTATATGCAATATATGATAAGCGTCTTTCCGCGCGCGGCGCTGACGGAAAGAAACACGTAATTCGTAATAGTGAATTTTCACGCGGTAATAAAATTATAGTAACTGGTGTACGTGATGGAGATAACGAGTTCCGCGCGAAGAAATATAAAAATACTCCATATCATCTTGTAGAGACAGTTAGTTCTGTTGATGAACAAGGAAATATTACAATAGATAATCGTAATGACGAGGAAGAGTAATGGCGACAATCGGAATTTTTGATTGGGATTTTTTAAACTATCAACACGTAATTCCCAATCTTGAATGTGCAAAACTATATACATATTTTCACAATCATCACGAAATTGCCGTATTAACGCCAACATTAAATCCCGCGCCATATACAAAATTTTTTGTGCGAAAAGAGTATGATGATGGACAATATCCTTCAACTCTTTTCGCACCTAATTGCGAATATGGCGGGCGAGCCTTTACACCATTACATTATCAACCTCTCGCACCGGATATTGAAAAAACAATTCCTTTTTTCTATCCTTATCAAAAATATACAGATCATTTTGGTAGTACAAAATTTGATAAAGCACAAATTCGACATATTTTAAACTGCGCGCACATTCGTCTTTCAACAGATGAGCAAAAACCAAAATCACTTAATCAATTATTGCGTATTACAAATACAGGACGATATACAGGCATCATATTTCATGACTATGACCTCGCGCGCATCGAAGGAGCCTATGATATTATTTATAATCTAAGCCATACTCGATTTTTCAAAACTAAAGCTGGAGTTAATCCATATGCGATAGGGAATAAATTTCCAATTCAAGTTAACAACCCAACTGAATTAGAAAAATGGTTAAAAATTATTGCTATGCCAAATTTATTCTGCTTACAGTATAATGGTTTAATGGAAGACCACATCCTATATGCTTTATGTACAGAAAATACAAAAATGGCACGCCAAGTTTATTATAATATCACCGCATCCTGTTCCGATGAGAACCATTTTTTCTTTGAAATGTTACCTCAAATTTTTCTTCAGGTTTTATTTCTGCGAAGAATGGGTATAAAAATTTTACTTAAATATGATGAGCAAAAAATAATCACGCCCGCGTTACAATATTTGCTAGATCTCATAAATAGTTGGTTACGATTTACATATTACGAAGAATCCCGCCATGTCCAAAGTCTATATGAATTTTGTACTGCTACTAAAAAGAAAATAGCATACCAAGATTGGCGCTTTAGAAATGTCAGTGTTTCTATTGATCAGATGAGAGATGCATTTCAATATGTACGTGAACGCAATTATGATTTGTTTAAACTATTCTATGAAATAGATACAGTATCTTATAAAGGAGGACATTTTGTACAATGACTGGAGAAGAAATCAGAATAGCAATAGCTAAAAATGATGAAATTATTGAAAAGTCTGTAACAAATACTTTTGTACTTAATAAGCGCGCGAGAGAAGCCCTACAAGCAAATGCAAAATTACGCAGTATCTGCCCGCATCAGTACAACAATAATATCTGTATCTACTGTAATAAGGAGAAATCAGCAGAATAATGGAAATTATACTTTATTCAACTCATTGCCCTAAATGTAAGGTTTTAACCTTAAAATTAGACAAAAAACATATACCTTATACAGTAGAGACTAGCGTAGATAAAATGCTTGCGCTAGGTTTAAAGACCGCACCCGCTTTATCTGTTGATGGCACGATAATGCCATTTGCAGAAGCTAATGCTTGGGTAAATAATCAAAAAGATTGGGAGAACTAATGGCGACTATTAATATTCGGCTTAATAAAAATTTTACTTCTCAATATAATAAATTACAAAATGAGTATGGAGAAGAATTTGCTCGTCTAAATGGATTCGCAGATGAACAACTTAGCTACACAGATTTCATTCAAAACTTCATTGGTTCTGAAACAGTAGCAGATGCTTCAGTTGATGGCAATGCTAATGTAGGAACAAAAGATATGCGTACCCTTATGAATGAAATGCCCAAGGCGCATAGAAAACTATTAGCATTTCATAAGATTTATTATGAACTTAATAAAAAATACGGTTTTAAAATTGCAAATCAATGGTTAGAAGCAGAATGGACAAAGGCACTCTACATGCATGATGCAGATACATCTACTTATATCCATTATTGTTTTGCATATGATTTAAAAGACCTTGCAGAAAAAGGTCTATTTTTCCTTGAACGATTTAATGCAGAGCCCCCGCAACATCTGGCAACTTTTGTAGATTTTGTAAAAGAATATATCAGCTATGCAGCAAATAGATCTTCTGGTGCAGTCGGGCTTCCAAATTTAATTCCTTATATGTATTATTTTTGGAAAAAGGATTGTGATACTGGATATGCAACTAAATCTCCTGACTATTACGCGCGCCAGCAAATTCAAAGATTTATTTATGCTGTTAATCAGCCATATGTGCGTGACGGTATGCAAAGTGCTTTTACAAATGTAAGCGTATACGATAGCGAATATCTTGATGCTTTATTTGGTGGTGCAGAATTTCCTGATGGTAGTTTTATGATTGATGCGCTTGATGAAATTAAAGAGTTTCAGAAACTTTTTATGGAAGTAGTGGCTGATATCCGTACGCACAATATGTTTACCTTCCCGGTATTGACGATATCGCTATTATACCAAGATGGACATTTCGTTGATGAAGAATTTGCACGCTGGGGCATTGCACATAATATGAAATGGAACGATTCAAATCTCTTTATTGATGATAGTGTGACAAGTCTATCAAATTGCTGCCGTCTAAAATCTAATATTGATGATCTAGGGTAAACTTAAAATGCCCGATAACTTATTTACCTACGAATCGGTAGGGGTACGAAGTAAAAACGTGCTAACGAGGAAAGCTAAACCAATATGGCAAGCTAATCTCGTGGAAGGAGAATTGGTATGAAAGCAATTTATAAAATTACGAATAAATTAAATAATAAATGTTACATTGGACAATCCAATAATCCAATGCAGCGATGGAAACAACATAAATGGAGAGCATTAAATGCACTCGACAAAGGAAAATCAGCTATTCATGATGCTCTTAGAGAAGTTGGTATAGAAAATTTTGATTTTTCAATAATTGGATGGTTTGAAGACTATAATGAAAAAGAAAAATATTATATAGCCTATTATAATTCCTTAATTCCTAATGGATATAATATTATGCCTGGTGGAGAAGAGCCACCGCACAAATATGGTGAAGAACATCCTAATTCAATTTATTCTCAAGAATTAATTGATAAAATTATTGATGATTTAGTTTCACATAAATATACTCAAAAAGAAATTCAAGATAAATATGGTATTAAGCAAATTCTTGTCACATCTATTAATCGTGGAGTAACACATCGACGAGAAGGACTTGAATATCCAATTATAAAAACTAGCAAATATCATTGTTCAGATGAAGAATTTGAACAAATAATATATTTATTAAAAAATTCAAAATGTACTTGCGCCGAAATTGGACAGTATTTTGGTTTTAGTAGTTCTACAATTAAAGCTATTAATGCTGGGCGCAATCATCATATGGATAATTTAACTTATCCAATTCGTAATTTTAGGGGAAAGGCTAATTCTCAGTCTGTAGAGGCCATCCTCGCCAAGAGGAGTACAGAGACTATTGATACGTCTTTGGAAATGTAAGTTTGCGCGAAAGCGTATAAGAAATGGTCCAAGCCGTATGAAAATACGGATTAACTTGATTTTAATAGCGTCGGCGGCACTGCACTCAAAGTTGGGTCTGTAAAAGTTTCAACTATTAATCTCGCGCGCCTTGCATTACAGTATTCTTCTGAGCAAGACTACTTAGTTGCTTTGCGTGACCTTGTAGAATTAGATTGCAAAGTACTAGATGTAGTTCGTCATATTATTCAGCGCAATGTAGAAAAAGGATTATTGCCTAACTTTACAAAAGGGCTAGTAGATTTTGAGCATCTTTATAATACAGTTGGTATTATAGGTGTTTATGAAACAATGAAAGCATTTGGCTATACTCGTATTGATGAGTTCGGCAACACTTTCTATACAATAGACGCAGACCGTTTTGGGAAAAAGATTTTTGAAGTAATCCATCGTACCAAAGACCAATTTGCACTTGATAAAAATTATAAGATAAATCTTGAACAAATTCCAGGTGAGACCGCTGCAGTCAAAATGCAACAAGCAGACGAATATTTATATCCCGAAACAGTTGTAAAAGATTTACCACTTTATGGCAATCAATTTATACCTCTTGGAATTAAGACTACGCTTCAAGAACGTATTCGTATTGCTAGTTTATTCGACTCTTATTGTAATGGCGGTTCGATTGCACATATAAATATTGATGCGCCATTTGATTCATTTGATAAAGCCTGGAACTTAACAAAATATATTGCAGATCAAGGTCTAACTTATTTTGCGTTTAATACAAAAATACAGACTTGCGCTAAGAACCATGCATTTTATGGGAAAAAATGTCCTGTTTGCGGTGGAGATGTAGCAACTGAATACACTCGTATTGTTGGTTTCTATACTCCTATTAAAACATGGTCAGCGCAGCGTAAAGCAGAATATAAACTTAGAGAATGGGAGAATATAAATGGAGAATAATACACCTATTTTAGATGAACCTCATATTCCATTACATGTATTGCGTCGCGCAATTAAACAACTAGAAGATCAAGATGATAATACCCCTTTAAGTTTTACATTTATAATGACTCTTTGTTTTCCAACTGTAGCCGATAATATTCGTACTTGGGGCAAAGATTGTTACACTGCTGGATTTATTGACGGAATGAAACAAAAATGATAGTAAAAGATGTTAACTTTGAAGATTTAGTTAATTATAAAGAGCCTTCTATGTTTATAGCTTTTCCACATTGTACCTTTAAATGTGATAAAGAGAATGGTTGTGAATTGTGTCAAAATAGCAAATTAGTTTTAGAACCTGATATTGTAATAGATAAAACTCAATTAATTGAGTATTATATGAAAAATTCTTTAACAAAAGCTATTGTATGCGGCGGATTGGAACCATTTGATAGTGAATTAGATTTATTACCGTTAATTGATACACTTCGGCGCCAGTATAAATGTAATGATCCGATTATTATCTATACTGGTTATACTGAAGAAGAACTAGACAATGGTTTGTTTGGTCATTCACAGCCGGCGCAACAAAAGGTTTATTGGGAAGCTATTAAAGCATATCCTAATATAATTGTAAAATTTGGTCGTTTTAAACCGAATCAAAAGCCTCATTTTGATCCAGTTTTAGGCGTTAATTTAGCATCTGATAATCAATATGCAAAAGAGGTTGGAACTGATGGTACGTATGCATAAAAATCCTAGTGATGAAAAATATGAAACTATTGCTAAAGCAATTAATGAAAATGACGGATATTGTATATGTTCTATAAATCATGCGCCAGAAACTAGATGCCCTTGTCAAGCTTTTCTGTTACAAGATAAATCTGGTTTCTGTCACTGTGGTAGATACTATAAAGTATATGACGCACCAGTAGTTACTTTGTGTGGTAGTACAAGATTTAAAGAAGAATTTGAAATGTTAAATGAGCAATTAACTAAACGAGGATGTATTGTATTTTCTTGTGGCATTTTTGCTCATAGCGATGATATTTCACTTACTGATAAAGAAAAAGAGTTACTTGATGAAATTCATAAAAAGAAAATTGAAATGTCTGATATCATCTATGTAGTTAATAAAGATGGATATATTGGCTCTTCAACTCAGTCAGAAATTGAATGGGCGCGGGAACTTGGTAAGCAAATTATTTATTTAGAGAATAAAGGAGAAAATGAATGAAAGCATATCTCGCAGGTGGAATCTTTTGTTATGGAGACTTTTTAAGGAATACAGAATGGGCTTCTAAGTTGCGCGCGGCATTCCCCGAGATGGAATTATACAGCCCTATTGAAAATACGGACATAAATGGTACTGAAGGGAAAAAGAAGTTTGCAGGATCACAACTTATAGCAAATGGTGATAACGCACGTTTAAATTATACTGATGTTTTAATCGCTTGCATTGACGGGGACGTTATTCCTGCTGGCACAGCCGCAGAAATTGGTAAATTTCACGAAAAAATTGAGCGTGGAGACCATAAATTAATTGTTGGTATTTGTACTGACAACCGTCAATGCCATCTAACACATAGCCAAGCCAAAGATGAGGGTGGTGCTGCCGCGCCAGGTGAGCAACAATACTCATATCATAATCTTTATGTTACTGGATTAATTAAACAAGGCGGTACACTTGTGGATAATATTGATGATGCTATTTGCGCGATCCGAGTATGGTTTGAAGCTAATCGTGGTTATTTAGCAGGTAAAGCCTTACGACGAGTTATGGGCAAATTGCAAGAAGAAAATAATTAAGGAATGGATTAATAAATGAAAAATTTAATATATGATATTTCTGATATACCACGCCCTTGGTATAAATGTTTAATTTATGCAATTCAGCAAGTTTTAGCAGTTTTTGTTGCAACTGTGCTAATTGCTTCAATTTGTGGCACTCCGATTAGTTCTTGCTTATTCGGCGCCGGACTTGCCACAATTATTTACCAACTTATTACAAAGTTTAAGTCTCCAATGTTTATTTCAAGTTGCGGCGCGACAGTATCTGCCGTCATTGGCGCATTAACAATCGGAGAAACTCGCAATTACTTTTTAGTGGTAATTGGAGGTTTAGTAATATTTGCAATTTATGCAATACTTGCTGGATTAGTCAAATGGCGTGGGATTAATGTAATAAATAAAATTTTCCCACCTGTTATTGTTGGTTCAATTACACTTGTTATTGGTATTAATCTTGCGGGTTTTATACCTACATATGTACAAGTTCAAGGGGAACATAGTAATATTGGATTAATCGTTGCACTTATTACAATGTTAGCAGTTGCAATTACTTCTCATTATTTTAAAGGATTTTGGAAAACTATTCCTTTCTTGTTTGGTCTTGTCATAGGATATATCATCTCCATTGTCCTAACAGTGACAGGAGCCGCGCAACTTGTAGACTTTAGTGTATTTAAGAATATGTCAATAATTTCAATGCCAGAGTGGACATTTGCCTACTGGTCATTCAAAACTATTACAATCACACAAATACTTGAAGTTATTGCATTGTTTGCACCAGTTGCCCTATGCTCAGCACTGGAACACTACTCTGATCATCAGGTTTTGTCAAACATTATTGGTACAAATCTTATTAAAACACCGGGATTGCATCGTACTCTACTTGGTGATGGAACTGCATCCCTTGCGGGCACGATAGTGTGCGGGCTGCCTAATACAAGTTATGGTGAATCTATTGCGACAGTTGGATTTTCACAAGTCGCATCGACTCTTGTCCTTACTGTCGCGGCAGGTATAATGATTGTACTTTCATTCATTACTCCCGTCCAAGCTATTCTTGCCTCTATACCATCTTGCGTTTTTGGCGGATGCGCGATGATTTTATATGGTTATATAGCAGCTAGCGGTTTAAAAACACTTATTAATTCAAAAACAGATTTTAACGACAATAAAAATCTTGTTGTCGCAAGTGTTATTCTTACAGTTGGTGTAAGCGGTATTTGGCTTTTCAATGAAGCCATTACTGGAGTTGCACTCGCAATGATATTGGGTGTAGTATTAAACTTAATATTGAGAAAAAAGGAAAAAACTTGATTTCTTCCTCATTTTTTGATATAATAAATTTAGAAAAAATGAGAATATGAGGTAAATAATGAGATTAATTGAAACAATACAAAAATATGTAGTTGACAGTGAAGATGCCGCGCGCAGCCTTATTGAAGAATTTCGTGAAGACGCGCGCAAGAAAGGCTATCGCATTAAAAAAGCCAGTTATGAATATAAGACTAAAAAGTCAAAAGGAGAGATTATTGCCGAAGCGTGGGTAGTATCTGTCAACCAGATTCATGGCTCGCTTTGGGAGGAACTTGAGTAATGCCAGAAGCACTAACTAAAGGACAAGTTGAAGAAATAAAAAACCAATTAGGCGATATAGTCCAAACTAATGATAATAGTGAAGATTATATGGAAATGCTTTTAAAGCTTTTATCTTTACCAGATGAACAATTTGAAGTACTCGCGCCAGGCGTTTTACAATCATATGAGCAAAGCGTAAACAATCCAGTTGATAAAATTGCGCTTGTTCAAGCTTTAAATGCTGCGGGTTCAAAAGCAGAAGACATAATGCAAAATTTTGATAGCATTATGGAAAGCATTGATAAAATTTCTTTATCGCGCGCAAAGAGAGATTTCCTTAAACAAATTATTTCAACTATGGCTAATGCGATTAATGACACTGAAGGTATCAGTAAGCGTCTAGTCCCAGTAGCAATAGAACTTTGTAATGAAGAGGCAAAGATACCTCAATATGCACATATTACTGATAGCGGTGTAGATGTATATGCTATAGAAGATATAGTTATACATCCAGGTGAGACAAAACAAGTACCAGTTGGTTTTAAAGTCGCGCTTCCTGTGGGTTTTGAACTTCAAGTCAGACCCAAAAGCGGGCGCTCTATGAGATCAAAACTACGTATTGCTAATACACCTGGTACTATAGATCAAGGATATCGTGATGAAGTATGTATTCTCTTAGAGAATATCGAAGCTCCAATTAAAGATATACATTATATATTTAATGATGATGGACATCCTATAATTACTGCAATCGATCATGGTTCTGATATTACGATTGATAAAGGTGAAAAAATTTGTCAATTAGTTCTCGCAGAAAGCCCTAAAATTGCCTGGTATCGAGTCGATAAAGTAGAAGAAATTGGAGAAAATCGTGGAGGCGGCTTTGGCAGTACCGGCTTAAAATAATGTCTTCTATTACGTTAGAATCAATCCAAGCCGAATTAGCAGATTCAGGCTGGATTGTAGTCTCACCAACATATACAAATTTAAAGACAGAAATGACCTTCCAATGTGAGGAAGGTCATAACGTCTATGCTACTTGGGCGCAAATACGTCAGAAACGAGTATGCCCCATATGCGCGCGCAATCAATTAAAAAATCCCAATACAGAGCCACATCATAAAGCAAAAGGTACAACTCGTATTTTAGCACTTGACCAAGCAAGCCATATTTCTGGTTGGTCTATTTATGATAATAAAAAATTAGTAACTTATGGTACTTTTGAAGCGGTCGGCGCCACGGAAGCAGAGCGTATGCACAGTGTTAATGAGTGGTTTGAATCAATGATTCAAAATTGGAATCCAGATGTCGTAGGTATTGAAGGAATACAGTACCAAGCACAATTTGGCGTAACAACTTTCCAAACACTCGCGCGCCTTCAAGGAATTTTGATGGAGACTTGTATGCAAAAGAAACTTAAATATAAGATTTGTCCTACAAATACATGGCGCGCCCACTGTGGTGTAAAAGGACAGTCACGCGCAGACAAGAAAGCATCTATGAAATTGTTAGTAAAGAAATGGTATGATATTCAAGTCAGCGATGATTGCGCTGATGCTGTTGGTATTGGAAAGTATTTATCAGAAACATTTGCACCACAAATTACAATCGTAAATTGGGAATAAATAAAAACACCTCATTTCAGAGGTGTTTTCTTTTATTAATAATTATTTATGTTTTAATAATGACGTATAAATGATTTTTTACTAACTCCATTGATATCAGTATAAGTTCGCGTAGGAGCATATTCGCCTTCTTTGTATTGTAATGCTTGTACCGATGCGGCGATACGATGGAATAAATCTTCAAATTGGGTATGATAATTTTGTACTTTAAAACTATCTTTCGATGGATCGTCAAAATTATAGGTACATTCAGAAATAATTACTTTTTCTTTATAAGGCGTTTTTATTCCTTTAGTCCAAATATATCCAAATAAATCAGGATCTTGAATATAACAAATATCTCCTAAATGAAAAATTCGTCCATTGTAATCGCTTATTGTTTCTACTCGTACAACAGAAATATTATATGTTACACGCGGCAAAGCAGAAGTATAAGCGACATCAACTGCAGCCATATAATATTCATTATTATCTATATATTTAGTACTAGACCAAGTGCCTTCTTTTAAAAATGGAGCATATTTATAATAAAATGCTTCATTCAGAGCATTTTCTTTTACTAAAATTTTCTCTTGCTCCTCAACCATAGGAGCTATTTTTGCATTTAATATATCAACTTGTTCTTGGATATTAGATATATTATCTAAATATTTAATAAGATCCTGCTGGGCTTGCTGAATTGTTATTGCCCTCGCGCGCAGGGTGTCTGTGCTTGAGGCAATCGCTGTAGAGATCGCTTCACTCAAAGTAGATTTGTTAGTGGCTTGCATCAAAAAATCACTAGAAGTGTTAATTTCTTCTATTGTAGCATCATATGCTTTTTGTTGCACTGCTAGTAAACTTTCATGCCGTGTTAAGAAAGTGTTATTTTCAATAATTTGGTTGCTTAATTCATCATAACGTATATTTAATTTGTTTAAACGGGATAAATACGCTAAATTAGTCGTCCCAAAAAATAAATCATCATAAATATAGATATTAGGATCTTCTCCATATAAATCATTATTTACATTTGTTTTATCTAATAAACCTTGACGAATAAAATAAGTAAAATCTAAAATATAACTTTCACGAGAATAATTTAAAGCACTATTTGCAATTGTGCACATACCATTAATGCCTAAATCATTAACATAAGGTATTACAATAGTTTTTGTTGTAATAGAATCTGAATTAGTAGTTCGCTGTATGCTTTTTAGGTCAATACTGTAAGTAAAAGCTAAACCATTATCTTCACCAATTACTTTTTTAACACGAATATATTTTTCTGGCTGATTGGTTTCATAATTATATACTAAAAAACCGCTAATTGTATGTGGAATATATAATTGAACCCAACATTGAAAAGATTCTGCCAATGTTTGAAGTATATTAAAACGATTCGATTGTTTTATATTTACATTACAAACCTTTTCGAAATTAGTATAATATTGAGGTTTAAATACATTTTCGGGCTCAGGATCGAGGGATATTTTAATATATTTTAAATCTGCGGGATCTGTTAAATTTTTTGCATCATTTGTATAATAATATTTATAGACTGGTTGAACAATTGTATTAGTATTGGAAAAATCATAAGGATAAACAGGATTTACTCCATCTATTGTAGTATAATCAAAAAATTCAATTTTGGGAATCATTAAATATAATTCACCTGAGTTTCGATTCGCCGGACACCACAAAATAATACCAATCTTTTCTTTTGCGCGTTGTGCTTTTGTAAAAGATTTATTACATTTAAAGTACCACTCATAAATATCACTATTATTGCTATATTTAGGAACCACTACAGATTGATAATTTTTAGAACCGCTTGTTATTATATCTGTACGCGCCCACCCATTATTCCAAGTATAAACTTCACAATAGTCATCTTTCAAAAAGCCAGTATCTACATAAATTTGTGTTGAATCTGTAGAAATATCGCTAATTTCAAATGAGTCAGTCGTACCAAATCTATTTCCTTTTATTATACCATTTTTAATATAATAATATTTTGAATTTTCTTCAATCCCAAAATTATTTCTTAATTGAGTACTAGATGCTCCCTTAAGCATACTATAAGTATATTTGGTATTATAAGGATAAATGTAAGTATTAGTACCACTCTGCTGTGATTGTAAATAAGTAGTAATACGCGGTGTAAAAGGTGCTTCTAATTTACCTGTTGGAGAGAAATGCGACCATGCTGTATAACTATCATTTCCATACCCGCATTGCGCGCGCATCCAAAATTCTTTACCTGGCTGTAATCCATCTTCAAGTAAAGTTAAATTATTACTTAATCCACTATTGACTACTGTATTGATTGCAGTAGCACTAGGAATTTGATAGACTAGCTTGTTATTAATGGTATTAATTCCAGAATCTTCAGTACCACCAGCCCCATTACGTCCTTTTAGTCTTAAATAATTTGTAAAATTAGGATCTTCAAAAATTAATTTCGTTGAAGTTAATCCACCACTCCATCCTTGTAGGTTACTAAAGGTATTTCCATTTACAATATAATCTTGAATAATAGTAACATCATTATATAAAGTTGTTTGATAGCCACTAATTGGTTGCCCATCTGTATATTCATTTACATAACGCCCTAATACTGGCTCATAATGGCTTTTTTGTCCTTGAACTAGGCGTCGCGCGAAAAATGTAGGTGTTGCAAGAGAGTCTAAATCAAATGTAAAATAAGTAGTATTATTATATTGAAAAGTAATAATATTATTATTAACTTCCCAATCTATAGGAATGATAATAGAAGGAGTAATATTATCTTGAAAGTGATAAATGTTTCCATCTACCCATTCATTCTTACTTAAATCTTGATATCCATTATTACAAACTAAAAATTGTATGCGTGTAGTACCTGTATTGGTATATTCTTGCACAATATTAGTCTTATAATATCCACATTTAAGCCCTATATCATATAATTGTGAATAAAATAAATAAATAATATCTCCACTAGAAAGCGATTGATTTTGACTATTAGTACGTTCTTCATATAATAACTCATTTATATTATTATTTAACGTAGTCTCATATACTGCTTCGCGCACATCCTGTTGTATTAAATCAGAATTAGCTTCATCATATTGCCAATCAGTACCTTTTAACACAACTGAAATTAGTTCATCAATTGTGCCACTACCATTCTGCAATTCATTGTCTAAAATAATATGATAACCAGAACGACTTAATTCTTGCACAAAACGATCTTTACAAGTAATATTATAAATTTTCTTGCTACTATCTACATTTACATCTTTAATAATAAATTCATACCAATCATTGCGCCAATAACACTTGACTATTTGTTCTGGAATCATATAACTAATCCAAGGATTTTGCATTATAGTATTACTAATAGGATCGGAATAATTATAAGCGATTGAAAAATTAAGAGTTTTCTCGCCATTAATTTTCATATTTAATTTTATATTAAAGGCATGACAAGGGTCTATTAAAGTATTAGACCCTATAATGCCAATTTTTTCTTCTGAAAAAGGAGAAGCAGTATTTTGAAGAACAATACGCCACAAACTGAGTTCATATTTTTCCATTAAATCTTCTCCTTTAGATAAAATAATGTATTAATTGCCCATAAACAATTTCCACATTTGGAGTATAAATTAATAATTGTTTTTGAGGAATAGGAATAAAATCACCACTAATTATATAATTATTATAAACTGTTCCAGTTGGTTGAAAGGAACTAGTATTATAATCATAATATACTCCATAAATAGATTGTTGCAAACTATCCCAACATACGAATATATCTGTTCCTTGAATAGAAGTTTTAGGTGTCATAGGCGCACAGGTCATAATAGTTTGATAACTAGTCGTCCAGAAGCCTTCAGGAGGAGGTGTTTGATTATTCATCCGTATTTCTAAAGAATTATTTTGTAGCTGTTCTAATTTAAAATAAAGTTTTAAATGCCCAAGTATATCGCCAACATTATATGAAATAAATGAATATTGTGACTTTTCACTTGAAGCGCGACCTTGATTTTCATATGTAACAAAAGAATCAGAAATACCAGATCGTGTTAAGATGGAACTTGCAGCATTAACGATCATTTCAACTGTAGTAGAAGTACTTAATAAATAATCTACACTATTGCTCCACTCATCTTTATTAGTTAAATTCCAATTTGGAATTTCAGGTCTTAACATAGTAACTTTATTAACTATTGTAGGTCTATCTAAAATCCATGGAGAAGGTCCAGTAGGAGCACTGCTATCTTGCTTGCGCCAACTTCCAATTGCTTTGGCGGCAACAGTCTCATCAAGCATCTGGTTAAGATCTAACCAATCTTGTAGAAGAATGTTCTTTTGCTGAGCAGGATCAGCTAAACCAGTAGTAGTAAAATCATATAGTGTGCTTCCAGATTCTTGAGGCTGAACAAAGTAATTAGTGTTATCTAATAAACTAAGACCTACTGTTGTATTGTAAAAATTTTGTAAACGTGCTTTTAAATTACTAATTTGTGCAGGCCAGTTGATCCCAGGCGAAGAAAACCAAGTATCATAAGCATGCCATAAGTTTTGTGAATAGTCTTTAGTAGTAGTAGGATTGCTCCCCCAAGAAAAACCCCAGTTACTAAACGCAATACCATCAGTAAACTGACCATTAAAAGCGCTTAAATCACTCCGTAAGTCATCAAGATTTGTTTCTTCCCAAATTCCAATATATTTATCTAGTTTAGCTAAAAAACTTCGGCATAAATCATAATAGATTGGTTGTAATAAAATATCATAAATAGTATCTTCAAATGGAGACTGATATGGTGAAGGGATATGAGAGAATCCAATATTTGTAATGAAAAAACTTAAAAAAGTTCTAAGAGCATAGTATGTTGAAGATTGGTTATAGTTAACTTCAAAATTTTTCCAATTAGCATTTGTATCTAATAAAATATTTTTTATATACTTCTTAAAATTAGAATAACTACTAATTATATTATATATTTCTTTCCTATATAAATTAATAGTATCTAAATTAGAAAATATTGGTTGAACCGTTCTGCTCGGCTCGCTTTGATCTAAATCACAAAGTAAAAAAGCAATAATACTATCTAGAATACTATAATCATAAGCTGGAGATAGCATATCATCATATCTATGCCACCAAATTCCCATGAGACTTAAAAACGGTGAATAATTATTATTATTAATTTTTGTAATTTGACTTTCTACAATTCCAGTAGAAGTATATATAGAGATTGAAGTAGATTTTCCAGCTAACCAATCATCAAAAGATAAATTTGAAGTATAGGAAGAACCAGGATTGGCATTCCCATTGACCCAAACATTTTTATAACCACTTAAAGCTTCCCAAGTTCTTTTTGTACAGTAATTCCCCTGTAAAGGAGATTCTGCACCAGGAAATACATCTTCATACTCTATATAAGAATCAATAATACCTTGTATTTTATTTTTAATTTTATCTTTAGTATAACAATTAAAAATTAAATCTGCGCCGACCCATCTAACTTGATCAGTTGTTATATTCCCAGTAGCAATCTCTTCAACTACCATCATTTTTTCTAAAGTAGGTATATATTGTTTTGGTATGAGCGCACTTAAATTAACTTTATCTTGAGTAATTCCATTCTCTAACTCAGGCAAGGTGCTAGCCAAAGCACGCGCGTAGCCATCATAACAAATAAAATTTAAAGTTCCTTCTCCTTTATAAACCCTTTCTATTTGTTTAGTATCTGTTGATATATTCTTACCTAATTGATGGTTATGTATAATTGTTGAAGTGCTTCTATCTCCGACTTCCTTATCAAAACATAAAACCTTCCATTGCGGCGGAGACTGTAATTTACACCTATACGCTTTATAAGGTAATTCATCAAATATCAAATATCCAGTTTTTTTAGGGTCAAAATGTAACCGTAATTGATGATATAGCGTTTCATTTAATTCATCAAAAGCAACATTTATAGTAATTGGTCTCTGTGTATAATAACTATCCCAATATAATGTGCCATCCCGTCCCGGCAATGTTTGAGTATTATCTTTAAATGCAGGTGTAAGCGTATCATCGTAACGAGAGCCATTACTGACTCGCATTAATTTAAATTCTGAACTATGCTTTCCATCAAACCAAAACCCAATAAAATCTTGAGTTGGAATGCCGTTTGCTCCAGCCATTAATTCCTCCTTTCATCTCAATAGATTTAAATTCTATATTCCTATTATAAGTATAAAAATTTAAAACTTACTTTATATTTTTACTTACATGACGCGCGATTAAATTTTATAATCGCGCGCCTTATAAGCAATTAACGTAACCAATTTATAGACTGCACATTACGATAATTTGCATCTTCTACAATTTGAGACTTAATACGATCTGCAAGTTGATCGACCGCATAATCACTATCGAGTTCTGCGTCGATGTGAATGTCGAAGTAATTATCTCCAGATGCCATCTGGAAGAGACGCTCAAAGCGATCCATAAGATCGACACGAGATACATAGAGGTCAAGAGCAGAGGATTTACCAGTAAGAGCATTAACAAGTTCAAGAAATGCAGAGGTTTGCTCAGCATTAAGGACATATTCGGGTTTGGAAGGTGTCCCATCGAGCCATGCAGGACCGGTTGTAGATGAAAGACCACCAGTTGCATAGGCAGTCATAACATTTTTGCCTCCGCCTTTTCCTTGTCCTTTCCAGTATTCATCAGCCCATTTATACAACATTGTTTTTTGCTCAGGAGTTAATGGCATCCAAGCATCTTGTACAATTTGAGGTAATTTCCCCCAACGCTTTAATTGATCCGAAGTTAAATTATATTTACGAATAAAAGCTTGCATACGAATTACAGGATCGGCAGTCTCTGGAGGAGCAGGATATTTACCTCCACCGCCTCCACCGCTTCCATTACTTCCGCCGCCTCCGCCGCTTCCGCTTCCACTCGCGTTATTATAAACAATAGTTGTATTTCCACCAGGTTCTATACCTTCAACTGCTTTTTTAATGTCATCTTCTTTTGTCTTAATATCATTATAAGCACCTTTAATATACTCTTCATTTAACTCATCCGTGCCTTCTATAACATCTGTCCACTTTTTATATAATGCATCTTTGTCTAATGCTTTAGTAAACGGATTCTGAGAAGGGTCGTCATTTGCCAATAATTTTCCAAATTTAGTATTTTCTAATTCGACTCCATTCGCTTGTAAATTTTGTGTTTCTGTAACTAAATTTTTTACATCTTGCCAAACCATGCCACTATCTTTCCACCACTGTAACTGAGCTTCTAATGTCTGAATCTGCATCTCTCTTTGCTGCGCCGCTTTTTCATTATCATTACTTAACTTATCAAGTGCTTGGTCAACAAGTTCATCTTCATATTCACTGCGCGCGTCATCTAATTCTTGCTGTAACTGCATAATCTCTAATTGATTACTACCAGAAGTATCGCGTTGTAAATAAGCAAGACGGGCTTCTTTATCTGCGATATCTTCTTCTTTCTTCGTATTATCACGAATCTGACGTTCTAATTCAATAGACTCTTGCATAGCATCAAGAATATTAGAGTTCGCTTCATTAATAGCATCATTAACAGCACTTAATTCATCAATGCGATCTTGTTGTTCTTTTTCCAAAGCCGCCGCAATCTGATCGTATACATCAGCCGCGTTAGATAGAACTTCTTTTCTCAAATCAAGCAAACTTTGCTCAATCTCCCAAAGTGATTCTTCTGACTCATACATTGTATCCAAAACTTCTTGAATCTTATCAACATACGCATCAAGCGCCGCACCTTGATCAGAGCGGTTTGGATCATTTTCAATCGCTTTTGCAAATTCTTCATCAACTTGAATGGTTCCATTAGTCCAATCAATTTGTACTGCACCAGTTACACCCCATTCATCAAAGGTTTTACGATTTCCGTTGGAATCTTCGTAAATGCTAGAACCTAAGCCAGCCGCTTTATTGCGCGCCGCTTCATTAATTTGGCGTTGGAGTTCTGCTTCTTTTGTGAGTGAATCGACCCGCGCATGGTAATTATCAACTATATCTTGATTAGTTTTCCAAGCACCGTTAAGGAGTTCATTGTGTTCATGTTCTAAGCGATTGCGTTCGCGCAGAAGTGAATTTTCTTCTTGTTGGAGATTATATAAGCGGTCATATTTATTATCCCAATATTTTGGTTTTTCAGAACTGCCGCCACCACCGCCGCCGGATCCTTTACCTGCATTTTTCGCACCAGCAGTTTTATTAGCAAATGAAATGCCACCACCACCAGAACCGGTAGACGTCAATGTCTTAACAACAGGAACTTTAGTAGTAACTTCATCTTTCCAATCACTACTCATAGGTACGCTAATATCACCTACAGACCAGCTACCTGTACCATGATGTTCTACCGTTTGTTCAGCAGTTTCCTCAGTAATTTCAGCATCAAATCCCATCAATCTAAACATCTCAGAAACTTGATCCTTAGTTAACCCAGCCGTGGCGATCATTTCATTACAAGACTTAATAAAGTCCTGATCATCTAATTTCGCTCCAACTTCTAACTGAGGTAAATCAATTTGATTTAAATAGGTAGAAAATGCTTCAATGGCTTGTTTGCCTTCTGCAGTTTTAACTTTTAGCCCACCTAAATAATCTATTGATGCAGCCTTCTGTAATTTTTCAATCGCTTCTACATCACCTTCAGCCGCTTTCTTCAGCGCTTTCATATTCTCTGCATTGTTCCAGAAGTCTTTTGATAAGTCTTGTGATGTATTCAACATCAAATTCACAGATTTCTTTAATTCATTAAATGCAGCTATATCTTCTGAAGTAGAAGCTTTGATAAGACCTGTATCTTTATCAATAAGTTCAGTCCAAGTATCATAGGAATCAATGATTTGTCCTAAACCAGTATTAAGTTTTGTATTGGCTAGCGCCAACATTGTAACAAGTTTTTCTTGTCCTTCAAGATATGGATTGAGGTCAATGATGGCTTGGCGCATCGCATTAAATTCTGCGACATCACCGCCCATGTCAGTAATCTCATTCTGCGCCGCCCAACGTACTGCTTCAGGTGTAGAATCTTCACGACTATATAATTCAGCAGCAGTTGATTGAGTAGATGTTAAAAGATCAACTGTGTCTTGTAAGGTTTTTAAGATTACATCTTGATTATCATAAGCATCTTTACGAGAATTATATTCAGCTTCAAGTGCTTGGAGGAAATCTTCAGTCGTTCCATAATCTCCAGGACGTATGCCAAGTTTATCTACTAATGTTGCCATTGAACCAAGGCCGCCGAATATATTATTATTACCACTAGTAAATTCTTGGAAGGTTTGCCCACTACCAAAAATTTCCTTATCAGACTGAATCTGTTCTTTAAAAGTATCCAAAGCTAATTGTGCTTCTTCAATGTTAGCTTCTTGTAGTGCTCGTTCAATATTTTTTCTTTCACTTTCAGGTATCTGCCATCCTTCAACAGTTAATGTTAATATACCTTTTATATCAATTCCTTGATCTATTAATGCTTGTACATCTTGTTCAGTACCTTTGCCTTCTACTAATCTATCAATCAATTCTTTATTACCCTTAAATTGATTCATAAATAAATTAGTAAGTGAAAGTGCTTCTTGTAAATCTTTAATATACAACTTCGCGCCTGCCGTCGCGGCATCCCAAAATGCTTTAATCTCAGTATCCTTTACACCCATGTTACGCAATTCATCCATTAATGCTAACATAGAGCGCATATCAGATAAATCAGTAGAGGATAAAAGTTTTCCTAGAGAAGCTTGCTGTTCACGGTTCAAGCCAGATTTATTTACTAAACCAAGTACCGATTCAGCATAAGCTTTACCTTCTGCTTTAGGCATAGACTCAACTTGATCTGCTAAAGCAAGAACTAAAGTATTTGAGAGTTTTTCAGAATCTTCTTTCCTAATACCAACACCTTGAAGAATTTCAGTTGCTTCTTTAAAAGCTTCTTTCAGTTCCTTTGCTTGAGACTGAATTGTAGCACTTAGCATATCTGTTGCTTCTACTATATAAGGAACTGCATTGCCGGATACATTTTTAATAATATCTTGCTGTTCTGCACTCAAATCCTCAAACTTCATAGTTTGGAATCCTAATGCCTCAGCCATTTCTTTTTCAGTATTATATCCAAGTTGTTGAGCAAATTGTTTTAATTGTTCATCTACATCGTCAGTTAAATCTGTCATCTCATCAATAGTACGCTCTCCAAACTGACCAGTAATTAAAGCAGCTAAGTCAGATTGATCTGTCTGACTCAAACGTTTTTGCATCCGAGTAAGAAAATCATCAATATTTTCTCCCATCTGCTTCATTATATCCATTTGAGCAATAGCTAATTCTAATTGATCTTCACCAAGTTCAGTATCTACTTGTGAAAGTTCAATACCTTTCATCGCGGCGTAGATTACTCGGAGATCATGCTTACGATTTTTATTATCACCAATTAAATCGGTGTCCATATTTATATTATACTCTTCCGCAATACGCTGATAAGTCTCGGAATCTTTTATGCCACCTTGATATGCAGCAATACCTCCTGCAGCCATACCTCCAGATAGATGCCCAATAGTTATATAATTTATTAAACTATCAGAAATAGCTTTAGTTAATTGATTACCATTAATATTACTTGAAATAGCATTTACTATATCAGAGCTAAATTCATATCCTAAATTAGTATCACTAAGAGTACTACCAAATAATGCAGCTAATTGAGTTTGTGTTTCTTTATTAGCTTTACTTAGTGTTTGTGTATATTCTTGGATGCTATCTTCTGCATCTTTTAATGATTCTACTGTTACGCCTAATTCATCAGCTAAACTTTGAAGGTTATCCTCGCTTAACCACAAAGAAGGATTATCTAAAAATCTAGCACTAATAATGTCAGCAGCTTCTGCAAGATCTAGATTAAATGCGGATGACAAAGATGTAGGATCTAAAACATCCCTTAAATTTTTCGCAAATGTATCACGTGCCACTTTTGTAGTGAAAGACTGTAAACGTATATTGGCGGCTGCCGCTCCAGCATTAGCAGTAACCATTCTACGGCGGCTTAAATTTTCTGCCTCAGTCCATCCAGCTTCAGATATAATAAGACGCCCATCTTCAAAGCTTGTATATTGTGCGAGTGTAGAATATTTTTGAATTAGATCTAAAACTTCTTGATTAGAATCGCGTAATAATTGATACCATTCTCTAGTGCCTTTTTGCGCTTCTTCAAGGGATTTTTGTAATTCATTATATTTATTATGATCTTCAAATAAAGCATCGTAAGCGTCTTTCGCTAATTTTGCTTCCTCTTCTGCCTTAGACGCAGCTTCTTTGGCTTGTTCTAATTGATATGTTAAAGAATTTTGATGCACTGCTTTCGCAATAAGTGTGATCACAGCAATTAAGCCCACAAAAGCAAGAGTAATTGCTAAAATTGTGGTTAAGAAAGCACCCCAGCTTAAATTAGCCATCCAACCAGCTGTTTGTGCTTTTAATCCAGCTCGAATAGCTCCTTGCCCAAAAGTATCCCACAGAACTTTAATAACAGGAATTAATGTACCAACTAACATCAATCCTGTGCCAAGTAATGAAATGATTTTAGTTAAGCCTTCAGGCGCACCAAGATTACTAAGAATTCCACTAAACATCATAAGTGCCATACCAGCACCTTGAAAAGCAGAGGCCATAGCTTGGGCACGTTTATTTACTATTTCTGTAGCAGTAGGTATGCTTTGTAATTCAGCTTTTAAGCGCTTGGCAGCATCATCACTTAAATTTAAATTAGCAATTAATTGATCTAATTGTTCCCCACTTAATTGACCGCTAGTAAGTTGCTGTTGAAGCATTTTAGCGTTTTCTGATAAATGTTCTCCTTCGATACCAGCCTGCTTTAATGCATTTTTAACATGGTCAATTTGTTGAGTAACAGTCTTTGAGAAAGCAGTTTTCAGCGTATTAACAAAAGGTAACGTAGTCGCTTTTGCAATACCTTTCATTCCACCGCCGTTACTGTTAACGGCTTGTGTAAATTTATCCTTAAAAGCCATACCACTTTCAGTACCAGCCTTAGCAAATCCAGCTTTAATATTAGCAAATAGTTTAAGAAATAAAGCTTTACCACCCTTAAACAACATAATGCCAGTTAAAACTTTAGTTAAACTACCACCTAATCCCGGTAATGCATTGGTAGCTTTATCTACAATAGTAATTAAGTCAGTTAAAACGCCAACTACAAACTTAATCGCAGTAGAATCTGTAATACCCATAAGGAATGTATCCCAAGCATTCTTTAACTGCGCCAGCTTAGTCTCCAATGACTCTAATGTCTTCTCAAATTGTTGTTGAGACTCGCCCGCCGCATTATTCGCGATACTCACTAATTCTTGAGTACGCTGATAATCCGACATCATAGCAATAAAACGAGACTGTTGACGAGAACCAGCAGCCATCGTAGCGATATATCTTTGAGTTGTTAAATCAAGTGTGTTCCACTTAGAAGCCAACTCCATAAATATATCATCTAACCCCTTCATACCGGTTAGATATTCATTTAAATTAATACCCGCAACACGAAGCGCCGCAGATACCTTATTAACATTTATTTCTTCGCCCTCAATATCTCCCATCAATTCGCCTTGAGAATAAAGCGATTTAACTTCAGAGAAACGAGCAATAACAGTCTTCAACGCAGTACCAGCGGTTTCTGCCGATTCACGCGTAGTTTCAATAATTTGCGATAAGAACGCCGCAGTATTTTCAAATGACATATTCGCGTTATTAGCAAGCGAAGCCACTTTGGTCATAGCGGTTGAAATTTCATCAACATTCGACGCAGTACGCGCAGCCAAAGCAGAATAAACATCATTAATATTCTTCGCAGTAGTTTCATTAATTTCCATATTGAAACCACGAAGAGCGTTTGTCATACGGTCAGTAGCATCTGCAGCGTCAAGTCCTGCAATACGAGCCATCTTCAAAGTTTCATTAGAGACTTGCATAACTTGGTTCGTATTTAAACCTTGCTGGTAGAATAACGTTGCTGCCTCATATGCATCATGTATTGAAATACCAAGTTCATTCGCGCGCTGAGTATACATAGGTAACTGTGCCCACATATCACCAACATCAAATTTTGTAACAACTGCAGTTTCTGTCATAACTGCATCGAGGTCTTTGACAGTATCAAATGCAGATTGTACAGCGCGCTTGAAGAGTTGGACTGCATTATTTAAGCCAAAGAAATAAGCAACTCGATTTTTAAATTGATCGAGTTCATCACCAAGTGCATTGGTCTGGTGAGCAGTCTCACCCATAGCATTGCCAAAGTCACGCGTGCCTTGCGCCGCCTGACCCACTTGTTCAGGAAATTTACCATAAGCTTGTTCAAGTTCAGTGCGTAAACGCTCTATTTCTTGCTCAAGTTCTTTATTTTTTGCGATGAGTTGATTTTCTGTTTGTGCTGCTTCGCCAGTATCAGAAGTCATCGCCTCTAAAGCTTCACTATAAGCTTTAACAGCATTTCTATATATAATCCAACTTTCTGTTTGATCTCTTTTAGCTTTCTCTGCTTTATCTAATTCTGTTCTTAAACGACCTAAAGACTTCCCTGCCGCGTCGAAATTTCCTTCTTTAAACTGCTCAATAAAATTTTGCCAAGACTTAGCATTGCTAGGTGGTTGTTTACTAAATTCTTGTATTTTTTCTAATTGTTCAGTTCTAAGATTACTAAGCTTATTCTCTAACTCTCCAATTTCTTTATTTAAACTTTGAACCTTGGTCGAGTCAAAATCCCACTTAATATTTTGGAAATCAATCTTCCCAACTGTTTGTTGTAACTGTATAAAATCCGCATTAATGCGTTTCATCGCATTATCGAAATCAGTTACATTACCTTTAGACTTAAAACCAGAGTTTATGGCATTAGTTGCTTTTGCCACATTATTTTCCATATCATTGAAAATTTTACTAAATTTACCCTGTAACTCTGGCGGCAATTTTAGTTGACTTAATGCATTTTGAATTTGTTTTATATTACTTGTAACATCACTTATATCTGCAACTGTTTTTAATGTTAAAGTAATAGTTTTTGCATCAGGCATTTGCCATTCCTCCTAAAATAAAAAATTGACACTAACATATAAAGTTAATGTCAATTTATATCTTATAAGTCACTAGTAAGATCATCAGATAAATAATACCATTCACTTACATAGCTATCTCCTCTTGAACCCACTGGAACGCCAATCGCTTGGAAGTTCGCCACAATCGGACTTGCTTGCGCGCCCAGCCTTATAGATAAATCAGACATTAACTTGAGATGGGGTATTTTTATAAGCCCCGTCACAACTTGTCCAGTTGTATCATCCTTTACACGCGTTTGACCTTCTAAGGATACATAACCATTTATGAGGCGGCGCCCTATAGTCAGAAGAGTTCCTTTTCCTTGATAGTCAAATTCGTAATCCACAATCACATTTGTATATGGACTAGAAATTAAAAGTTTCTTTCCATCTTGGGTGAAATTTATCGAAGTACCAGTTGAAGCATCGTATACATATATATTATGCGCCGGTGTATATTTACAAGTAATATAACCATTTGCATCACTTTCTAAATATTCACGTTGTGTAACTAGTATTCCATAGTTTGCACTTATCTCATACATTTTCGCATTAGTAAGAAGTGAGAATTGTTCTTTTGAAAAGACTCCTCGACTAAAAGAAAGTTGAATTTCTTTTGTTGTATCCCACCACACATGCGCACGATTATCAAATCCGCCGCGCGCCGCAACACGTGAGCGCAATTCTTGTAAGCCAGCGATTTGAATTTTATCGAAATATAAGAGAGTTTCACCGGGTTGGAAATGTTTTTTTCCTATATCCATTTCATAAGTAGCTTTTAAACGAACTGACTCGAAATCTTTAAAACTACCTTGTTCCATTTTGGTTTTCTCCTATAAAGAATGGTGGAGGCGTTTCCACCTCCACCGTTTTTTGAATTATTTAATTAAGCTTCAGGATCATATCCATTAAAACCAGTTAAAATATGATTATGATATACGCCTACGGTCTCAGCACCACCAATATCGGCTGGTTCACCCATATCATATTTCACAAGTTTCATCATAACACCATCATCAGGACGAAGAACACGAAGATTCATATTGAAGACAGAAGGATCACCTTCAGCCTCAAGAGTAATAGTGTTTTCAGAAGTAACTTTAGCCTTCGGAATAATGAACTGGAAGAACTCATCCTTACCACTAGTATTGCTACGTGCATAAGTATCACCAACAACATAGTAAGTGCCAGGGAAAGAGTTAGCAGAAATTTCAATAACAGTATCACTATTATTGTTAACTACAACATCATAAGTGCAGAAATATTTAGTATCTTGTACTAATTCAGTTGGTGAAATAGAAGACCCAGCAGCATTATAAATTTTTGGATTTAATTTTGTGATTTTCTTTCCACCTACTACTTTATCTTTAGTCCAGCCACAGTCTTCAAGAGCGCCAGAAGAAGTAGCAGTAAAGACTTCAGTAAACATTAAAACCTTAGAACCTGATACAAACGAATCACCTGCCTTAGCCGCAGTAATATGTCTGGTGTTTCCATCACCGAACATAATAGCTAAAGACTTCGCAGAGAAAAGAGCGTCTTCAAGAGTGACATTAATCTCTTTGTTGTAGTCCCACATAATAAGTGCGGGGTTACCTTTACCACCACGAGCCTCAGCCTCTTCAGCAGTCTGCTCAATAGTAGAAACTTTTAAAGTATCCAGGTAAAGAACAGGATATTCAGGCTTACCAGTATCGCTTAGCTGATAGAATGTTACATCCGCAACTTCTTTAATGCCATATCTATCTAAAACACTAGCCATTTAAATATAGCCTCCATTTATTCATTTAAATTTTGAATCCAATATTTTGGTTTTACTTTTTTTCTATCCGCACCCGCCAATAAAGAATCAACATCAATTTCATACTTTTCTTTCTGTTGATACATTTGTATTAACGGATTTATCGCGGTATAGCTTAACTCTCCAATATTAAGTGGGTTTAAACCCATATTCATACAACAAATTGAAGCCAAAGAACTATATAAATTTAAACCTTTACCAGATTTTGCTTTTATTCTATCTCTTAAACGAGCTTTGGCTTTCATGGCGCGGATGCGCGGGTGCTCATTTTCATCAGGAATCTCAACTGGTTTAATACCACAAGCCGCGCGCACTAAATTTTGAAATTCAAAGAAATCTTTTTCTTCAATAATTCGCAAGTCTAATACAGACTTAGCTTCTTTTACATTTCCTATAAGAATTGACTTCTGCTCATATAGAAGTGAAACTTCTTCATGTATAAAGAATTGAAAGGCTTGTTTCACAAGACTTTCCATCTTTTTTGCTTGTAACGCAGTTCCAAGTAAAAACTCAATAGGTGTCCATTTACGATCTAAAGTAATATTTTTCTGTGTCAATTCATCTTCAATATCTTCTTGTGATAATGTTAATAAATGTAAAAATGTTGGGAATTGAGTATTAGATGCAACATCTTTAACCTTCGGTGGATAAACTAAACATAAATGTTTAAATTCAACAGGATAACCAAGAAAAAATGCTTCTTTATTCATAATCAGTAATCCTATAACTTACTTCATAACAAGACATTTCATCAGTTAAGAAATTTAAATCAAATTCTCCACCTTGGATTCTACCCAATCCATTTATAATCTTATTATCCAAAGAATTTTGAATTTCACCAATAATAGCAAAAGGTCGTAAATTTGTATCTTTTATAATCCATTGAGTCATTGGAGTGAAAACTTCAATCTGTATGAGAATATCAGTAAACTCTAAATTATCTTTATTACGACTCGCGCGCACTATGCGCAGAGCGATTAAGCTTTGTGCCGTCTCTTTTGGACCAACACGAGGCACAATCTTTATAAGTTTCTCTGTAATTTCTTGACGAATTTGAGTTTCTGTTAAGTCAGCACCACTTAATGGATCTTTATCAGAGTAATATAAATACTTTAATAAGTTTTGATTTGCAAGTAATCGTTGTATAATCTTCTGTAAATTTATACCTAATTCTCCACAATTACGTACCACTGACATCGCCTCCTAAAGGTGTATTTTTATTAAAATCTAACCAGTAGAAGTCCTCTTCAGGATCACCAGGTTGCGGTTCAGGAGGATTGGTCAAATCATATTCATAAACAGGATCAACAGTACAATATTCAACTCCAGGAGACGATTGAATATCATAACCAGTAACTCGATAATATTCTTGGAATGGATCCTCGCCCACAATAATATAACAATCTTTTTTCAAATACTGATTGCGCGGAAGTATAAAGAAACTAGATTTCAAATTCTCATTATAAATCGTATCCATACGACTACGTGAGCGCAATTCATCTTTCAACATATTATTTTCTTGTCCATACATGTATGCCCAAGAAGTCTGTGTAGATTTATCACGCGCGATCCAACTGATTTGATGAGTCATGCGCAGCATAATATAACGATTATAACCACTAGCATTTATTCGTTCTAAATACCAAACCATCCAAGGATTTAAGTTATTATCTTTATCAGGTAGCATTAGAATGGTACCATCAGGAATATTAACCGAAACTTGTGTTAATAAATAATGCAAAGTTTCTGTTTCATCCTGTTTGTATTTCTCAAAAGAAGCAGGATAAACCTTATCATTCCAAACAAAATTAATACGATAAACAGACCTACCTAAATGTAAATCGAATAATCGCTCACGTTCTGCCTGGATGCGCGTTTGATAAGTATCGCCCCATCTTTTAAGCCTTAAATTATAAATTTCTCCATATCCTATCATTTGCCACCTAATAAATTCATACAACTAAAAATTGTACTACGAAAATACTCATATCTTAAATGACGTAATGATGAAATATTATAATAAATTGAAAGATAATTGATAGAGCGGTCTTCTTCAGGTATGCCCTCTAACTCAATTAAAATTGAATCTAAAAATGCTTCCCAAGCGCCGCCCTTCTCAAATTCACATAATAAGCCAAATAACTTATTCTTTAACTTATTATTATATCCTTCATATATTTCTTTCATTCAATCCTGGTTGCTAAATCACGATAATGAAATGGCTTATAATTAATTGAGCGATAATATTTCGCTTCCAGTTTGCGCGCTTTGGATTCTTCTTTCTCCAACATCTGCTTAAACTTATCAATTAAATTCGCCTGCGAGAAATCTCTCTCGTCATAAAGTGGTTTAACATTTTCCCAAGTAAGAATAGTACGATTTAGCCACTCACATTTCATAAAAGCGGCTAAAATCTGAATTTCATCATTCCCTAAATCATGAGTAAATTCTGTGGTTGTGTGTTCTAATGAAACTCGTGGAAATTTAAACCAGGTAATAGCCCCTTCTAAAATTTCATATAAGTCGCGCTCTATTTGATCACGAGTCCAATATTCCCACTCATCTTCTAATATTTTTGCTAAAAAGGCATTATATACAGCCGGTAACGGAGTCATTATTAGTCCTCCTTATCTTGTTCTAATAACTGCACCGCTTTGATCACATCGCGGCCGCAAGCCTCCTTGATTACTTTGTTCTTCTCAACGTTCATGATTTTATTATCAATCGCGTAGTCAGCAAGTTCCTCAAGTTGAGGCTTGCTAAGTTTCTTAATTTTATCTTTAAAGCCAACCAGGCTCAGTCCTGTCCAGTAGTATTGCTTATCTTTCTCAGAAAGAACAATGATATTCTGCGGTTCAGTCGCATCTTCGGGTTCTAGACCCATATCTTTCTTAACATCAAGATCTTCAATATAAAGAATACCCGCAGTAATCATGTTCTTAAAACCAACATCAAACATCATATCGTCTAATATTTCACGTTCAATACTAACAGACGAGCCACGTGCAGGCCAGGATCTGCGAAATCTCAAATCAGGTATATTAACACTAACTTCATGATTAACCTGACTAACAACTTTTACTTTTTCCATTGTAAACAAATCTCCTTTTAACTCTAAATAAAAATTAGAGGGAGGAGGAGCACTCCTCCCTCATGTTAATTAAAACCCATAGGGATTGGCGTTATGTCCAGCAAGTTTGGTGTTCTGATAAATACCCCAGTTGTGGTAGGTAAGAATAGCAGAACCCATCTTTTTCCAAGCATAAACTTCAAGCGAATTGTCTTTGTTCTCATGGTCTTTAATTTGAGTAGCACCCTCAAGAACAACTTTTACAACCTTCTCCTTACCGGTAGGAAGAATGTAAGCGTACTGATCATCGATGTAGGTCTTAGTGTTGGACTCATCAATGTAAGATTGAGGAATCTCAACAATAGGCGCGCCACGGAAGATCTTAATGAAACCAGTATTATGAATCTGGTTAATATCGTCAGGAGCATAAATACCTTGTGCTGCATTAGCAATAGCAGGAACAATAGCATCAGGTCCCATATCAGCGATAAACGCAGGAGTAGCGAAAATTACAATGCCGTCACCATATGCACGGACAACATTCATAACTTCAACCATCTTCTGAGAATCAAAACCATTGTTAGTCTTGATATTCGCAGGCGGGAACTTACCGCTGCTATAAGCGGCAACGAGAGCTTTCTGAACCTCATAGAAGACAGCGTCAGTCAGACCCTCAGTAATAATCTCCATAACATCAGCAAGAGACTCAGCACCATCAATCATTCTCTGGAAGTCGATAGTCGCACCGCCACCAACGGCATGCGCGCCAACTTCGAAGGTATCAGCGTCAAGACGGAAAGTCTCATAAACGCCAGACAGACCAACCTGAGTTAAGAATTTCTTTGCGCGATTACGTCCAAGTTTACGACGGAACATAGCTTTCTGACCTTCGCCAACAACCTGAACCTCTGCGAAAGCAGACAGCGCAGAAATAACTTTCTTAGGCATAACCTCATCGGTAGCCTCGATAATGATATCATAAATATCATAGCGGTTCTTCATAAATTTGTTAACAGAACCAGCAAGTTCCTTTAAACCATCAATAAATGCCGCATTAACGGAATCATTGGTAAAGTTCGCAGGAGCAGTACCTTTCGCCGCATGAAGGGCGATATCTCTAAATTCCTGTAAAGTCATTATTATACCCTCCTTCTTAATTACGCGGTGTAGCACTGAAGTTTAACACCAGGAGTACCATCAGGCATAGTGGTGTAATCAATAACACGAAGCTTCGGACCCTGAGTCGGAGCAGTGCCAGAAAGAAGCACAGCGCCGTTATCAGAAATACCACCATAAATAGGAGTGGTAGCATAAGAAGCCAGTGCAGCCTTCAGGGCATCGTCATTGGAATACGAAGTAGAATCGTAGCAAACAGTATTAGTGGTCCACTTATCACCAACTGCTAAGTAGCCCAGTCTAGGATAGAAGTCATCAACGCGCTTAGTAGCAAAATTCTTTAAGCCGGGAGTTCTCTCATCATAAATATGCTCTGCGCTATATACAAGAGCGATCGGAAGAGAATCATCATCGGCATATTTTACTGTGCGAGCGACATTGTCAACAGCAAGTAACATACCATTTTCACAAACGGCAGTACTAAAATCAGTGGCGTCAAGGGCGCATTGAGCTTCGATACGACCGTCACGTCTGAACGCACAGTTGTTGATCTCAACCTGCCCGTAGCCCTCAATACCTAATCTTTTAAGAGCCATTTAAAAAATCCTCCAATTATTTTTTCTCATAACGAGCTAAAATTTGATCTATACCGGTTTTGGTCTGATCTTTCAGAAGCAGACCAGCATCTTGTCCCTTAAATAATGTCGAATTAGAGCATTTTAATTGATAAGCAAGTTCTTTATCAAGATCAAGCACGGTATACTCATCTAACTTTGCTGCGAAAGTATCAAGTACGCTCGAAGCGAGTTTATCGGTGTACTCGGCTATAACAGCTTGTTTTTGCTGAGTCTCTATAGAATGCTTATAATTATTAAGTTCTTCAATCGTAGTTTTAAGGGTTGCAACTTCTTCTTGCGCCGCCGCTTTTGCCGCATCCGCAGTAGTAAATTGGTCTTTTACGGTTTCGATCTCTGTATTTAAAGTAGAAACTTGAGTTTCATACTCGGTAATTTTACCATTGAGTTCAGTAATTTTTTCTTCATTAGCTTTTGCGTTCTCAAGAGAAGCATCAACTAACTCATAAGTGCCGCCATTAAGAGTGCGAAGAGTATCTAAAGTATTCTTTTCAGATTCAGTCACATCTACAATATAAACGCGTACACGCTCGCCCAACTCAACAGTATCAGTTTCATCATTTTTAGTATAATAAACACGCTCATGTGAACCAGTCTCATAATTATACGCAAGCGCATAATCATCATAGATATCACATATTGCATAGCTAATAGTCCACTGACCGTCTTCATTATATTCAGAATTTAACAATGTCCAAATTGCTTCAAACTTCTGATTATCAGATAATTTGAAATTGAGTTTCATTTGGGACTGTCCTCCTGTGGTACTATTTTGTAATTGCGACAATGCTTGTTCTAATTGAGAGACTAAAGTATAGAAGGCGGCGCCCTCAAAGCAAGGCTCTACTTCTTCTCCCAATACTTGTAATCCAAGAAATCCTCCATCGTCAAATACAGCATATTTTTGTCCTTGAATAACAGCCATATGCCATTTTAATGTTTTCTCATAGAGTTCCATGGATTGCGCTTTTCCTACAATCTCATTAGCCTCAGGATAAATCGCAGTAAATAAGAGGACATCGGCGCAACAATATTCACGCTCGACTCCATCCTCATCTACAAACTTTTCCCAAGCCACATTAGGTTGCTCAGGTACTATACCATAAATGCGTCCTTCTGTACGCGATTTTCCATGATCGGAATAATCATCATCTTCATAAATTCCCTTGACCGGCGCATAAGGTAAACTGGCAATAAGCTTTTCAGCAAATTCATCAGTAATATACGTACCATTACGATTCCCATACTTGTAGAAAATGCGGCAACGCGCTTTAGATAATGTCGCATTGTACTGCTCTAATGTACCATAAATAGCCACATTAAAGTGTGTATTTATTTCACTCATTGGAGCCTCCTTGATTATCTATAGCGTCCTCATTTTGAATTGTTTTTTCTGCTTTATCTTCTAATTTTTTCTCTGGCGCGCCTGCAGTTTTTACTGTACCATCTTGTACAGTACTAGTCTTACTGGATTGAGTATAAGACGAAGCCAATGGAATCAAGATATCTGAAAGTTTTAACTCATCATTCTCTAGATTCTTTAAATTAATGAGGTCGCGCTGTGAAAGCCCTAAACCAATCGCGGGCAATAAGAAACTGTAGCCACTTTGCGCTAATTTTAAAGCATCGGTAATATAATCAGATTGATTATAATAGTTAATAGGCAATATTGAATAAGTAAAATTAATATCACCTTTAGCGAATAACTGATTCAGAATGTATGTAATAAATCTTGAATATTTATTACCCAAGATCATCATCAAAGACATATCATTCTTAATAGAAATTTCAATCGCTTGTGAACCAGTTGGAGCAAATAGCGAGGAGGTAACTCCTGCTTCTGCATATACATTCTGAAGCATTTTTTCTAATGCAGTACGTGCATTTTCAGATGTGGTATGAGACATAATTGCATCAACATCACCATAAGAAGTAAGAACCGAAAGATTCTTATTGTTTCCAAGCATCCTAACCATACCAGTATGCATTTCTAGCGCTTCATCTGGCTCAAAGACTAACTGCCCATCATTTAAATGAGGAATTTTGTTGACAATAATTTTTTTAATTTCTTCTGACTCGCGTTCCTGTTCGGTATCGACAGCTTTATCATACTGTAAAGTGGCTGGAATAACATTTAAGAATAAAGGTCGTCCATCTTCAGCGAACGGGAAACAAATTCCAATACCGACTGGTAAAGTTACCCACGAAGTCGTGACAGCACCGTCAATCCATTTTCTATAATGCTGTCGTACGATTTTTGGATAAGTTTTTAAAATGGAATCTCGTAAAGTTTCAGATGTAATGGTATTAAAATAACTCGTATCAAATTCTACAATGTCATTACCATAAATATCTCTAAAACGAGAGCGTGCATACTCATATGGAAGATCAATAATACTGAACTCTGTCTTAGACAAAGCAGCAATCATACCATAATATGCACCATGTACAAGCGCGCGCATCGAAATTCTAGTTAAAACTTCTTTTAAATTTAGCTCGCTAACATAATCTAATGCTTTATAATACTGTTTGCTGATATGCTTTGTGGAGAGTTGCTTACCAAAACTTGGATTTGGGATTAATAATCCCTCATAAGTTAAAACAGTAGCATAATACAAAATAATACGTCTATAAAAGCCATTTTTTTCAAAAAAGTTTCTAGAAAGAGCTTGTTGTGCTTGTAAAGTTCCTGAATCGATAATGTCATCTATCTCCTGAGGTGTATATTCTTTACACCTACGAGTAGCATTAGTATAAAATTCATCGGAAGAGACAGCCGAAGTAGAAGCAACTGCATTTTTTGTAAATAATGCAATAGATTTATGTTCAAGAGCCATCGCTTAATTTCCTCCGGAATAAAAAACTAGTTGACGCCGTCCAGCACTCGCGCGCCGTTTAAGCTTTAAAGAATAATCTTCTTCTAATTCTTTAATGCGCCATAATCCATAAGCAAAAGCAGAATATTTATCTTTTGGAAAACGCGCATTAATTTGTTCAAGTGCTATATCTAGACCATTGCGCTTAAGACGTAAATTTGCCATTTCTTCAAATAAGCGAGTTGTAAGTTCATGTGGCATTAAACGTTTAATTCGTTTTTCAAATGGCATTTTTTGTCCTACTTTTGTTGCTAGCAAAGCGGCGCGAGCTTCTTGTTCAGTAATCAAAAATCGAACCATTCCACTTGAAAGACGAGTATAAGCATTACTATGAATTTTAGAATTGAGCGGTCCATTTGCTTTCAGCGAATAGAGAATCATTGGCGCATCTTTTGGCTGAACTTTTTTATAATCATCATTATTAAAAAATCCAAATGCGGGCCAGACTTGCCCATTTTCATCTACTTGTTCTCGAATCATTTCATCGCCCAAGCCAACGCCTAAACCATTAGTATCAATAACAGTCTCGCGCGGATTGTAAGCCATAATTAAACGCTTTAAATCTATTGCTTGTTTGTGGAATTGTTTGCGGTCAGCAGATAAGCCTAAAACTACCACATTTACTAGAGTTGCATAAAACTTTCCATCGCGTATATTTACACGATAAATCATAGCCACTGTTTGGTCTGATAATCTTCCAACGTCTACTGAAATTAAGTAAAAGATATTATTATCACCTTTAAATTTTTGCCGCCATTCAGGGTTTTTAATTTTTCGATATTTTGAAAGCTTTTCAAAATTAAACCAAGACTCATCTGAACCACCTTGCCAAACTCCCATATACTCTGAAGCGAAAGTTTGTTCATTATAAGAAGGAGAAAGTTTTAAAGACTGGACATATTTTCCATCTATAAGACCATGAAGTACAGGAATCCTATAATCTAGTCCTATACTAAATGCGCGTGATGGATCAATGATTGCTTGTTCAAATGTATCTATTAATGCTTCATATGCGAAAGAAGATTTCATTCCTGCGGAGGTTGCATAGATGACTTGGGTGTTGATTGCTTCGTTTGGATTTACAAGTCCTGTCGCAGTTCTGCGCGAGACATTCATCTGAGGGAGAACGACCTCCGCAATCATGTCACCGTCTTGGTCTCTAACTTCGTCTACAAGAGTTGCATGAGTACGAATACCACGATCACTATCTAGCGCGCCGACTATTGAAAGCCTGCTTCCATTTTTAAAGAACAAATCACAATAATCTTTACCAAAATTAGCGTGAGGTTCTCCATTATAAACCTCAAGCTCATTTTGTAATAAAGGCCAAATGCGCCAAATCTCTTGGATTTTCTGGCGCGAAATCTTCGCAGCCTGATTCTTATTTGGTGCCACGATAGAGCCAATATGTCCCGGTAAAAACATACACTGCAAATACTTTGCAAGAATAGATAAAAAGGTTTTTGCCGTGGCACGTGCCGCAGTAATATATATCGTCGTATATCTCATGCACGCGCGCAAGAAAATACGTTGATAGGGAAACAGAGTAAAATTTGAGTCTACAGGCTTAATCATATCCAAATAAATATCAGGATAGACCGTATACAATTCCCAACAGTCTTTTAATAAATTTTCATTCCTTAAAAGCCAATCCTCTGTAATAACTACACCTTTTTCTAGTTCTATTCCATCTCTAAAAAGACGCTCGCGCGGAGCAAAAGCAGACTGGTTAGGATCTCGTAAACGAATTGGCTCACTCATCACCTTCATCCTCCACGATAAATTCTTCTTCTTCTTTCATCGTGAAGCCATCATTATCATACTCATCTAAATCATGTTCAGTTTGCAAATCATAAAGTGAAGCTTCATTTTGTTCAACACGATGAAGTGCATTTAAGCGTTGAGTAATTTCGTCTCCAATCCCACCCTCATTAACATATAAACGTTGGTTATAACTTTCAATATTCTTCAAAGTTTCATCAATTACATCACGAGTAGTCCCATCATAGAATTTGTTTTGGTGACCTCTCTTCTCAAGCCAATGTCCGACTTCTGCAAAAGAATCAAAATCAACAGCATTTTTCGTATTCTTTGGTGTAAACTCCGCAACCTTTACGAGTCTATCATAACTTGTAATAAATTTATCAACTTTCTCATCACCTGCGCGAATTCTACTATCAATTTCAAGTGAGAACTTACAAATTTTCTGCGCCTGGTCGGTTTGTAACGCGCCATTGACATTTTGAGAAGTTAGCAATCCTTGGAATAAATCCTCTAAATAATAAAGCTCATCCTCATCATAATTCGCGCCCCATTTGCGGTGCAAATCTTGAATGTGTTTCTCATGAATAAGAGGAAGCTCTTCCTCAATCATACCTCTTTCGCGCAACTCTCTATACTGCTTATTATAATCTGCCCATCCGAGTGATTCATAACATTGATCTGCAAAGACGCGCGCGTATACAGGCCAGGTATTTTCAGTCCCATTTAATTCTTCCAATCTAACCCATTCCTTTACAATCCAAGGAATGTCAGCCCATTGACAAACTTTATCAATCCAAACCCATTCATACTCATGCGCTTTCAAAAACTCATTTACGCATCCATTACAAATTGGTAAATGCCCATCACTAAAAAAGATTGAATGACTTACACTAAAATCTTCAAGTGAGAGATAAGTCTTACATCTCGGGCATTGCTTTCCCTGAAATGCTTTCTTTGGAATTTTTGGTTCTAATGGCATTTTTCCGTTTATCCTCCTTATTGGCGGCGCATAGAATCTGATAAAGTTCACGTCTGCGCAAACGAGGCGCTCGCGCATAGGATTCCATAACGTCCTTGAACAGAATTTCAAAGGGGCGCGCAACTTGTTTGCCAGACTCGTCAACTTCATCCTCTACAAGCTTTACACCCAATATCTTACAAACTCCTAAAAAAGTTGTAGGTTCTTGGATTTTTGAAATTTCAGTCATGAATTTCTGATTCATGCTCTTATTCTTATTCATTGGCTCATTTACCTCTTTTTTCTCTCAATTTTTTATCGCATTGTTTACAACGCGGTGAAAGCCCATCTTTATTTTTAGATTTCTTCATAAAATTATTTGAAGACCGCAATAAGGTGCGGCCGCAATCTAAGCAAGTCTTAAACTCTTCCTCAAACATTAAATTTCTAACTGTTTCTGCGTGGAGATTTGCGGTCTCTGCAATAGTAGGTAAAATCGATTGTCTATAAAGTGTACTAATATAATTAAGTGTATAGTGACGTCCTCCAGCGGATTCGATTGCACTTACGATGCGCGCGTTGTCCCATTTTAGTTCTTTTCCTTTTAATATAATGCGCTGAAAGTCCTTTAATGGAGCGAGCGCAACATATGTATCCCACAAATCCAAGATCCATTTTAGATTTGACTCGAGGTTTGGCTTTGATTCTGCGGCAGCCCTTAAATCTCCAAGGTGTTCAACCCAGCTTACGAGATGCGCCGGATCATTAAATTTGAAGGTGCGCGCGCATTGTGAGCCGGAACTCCAAAGCCAGTCACTTAAAACTCTAAGTTCTTCTTCTTGAAAGTCTTGAGGTTCTGGAAAACGATCTTTGCGTAGTAGTTTTGCCCATAAGTCTGGTTTATCAATAAAGCTTAGTGGTTCTACATTGATGTCTTCTCCCCATAAAAATGTCTCATCTTCGTGATAGACTGGTGTAGTCGCGCCCAGTATGCTCGGCGCATAATAATCTCTTAATGTATATTGCTGTCTTCTCAACTCAACTAATAAGTGCTTCAACTTTAAAAACTGAAACATATTGAGAGATGCTGCGCGTTGTTTAAAGGCTTCGAGGTCTGGCGCAGAGAATCGGCTTATGAGTTTTTCGCGCGGAGGTTTGGTGCGCCGGTTGTGGTCGATTTCCCAAAATTCAATAATTAAGTCTGTCTCATCAATTTGCGCCCATAGTTGTTCGAGTTGAGCTAACAAGTTAGGCGGAGCCTTTTGTCGTGCTTCTTCGCGCGAAAATTGGAGACGAGGCACCTTATATGCCGGTTTTGAGGACGCGCGCAGCATGGATTCGTTGAAGGTAGGGGACTCTAAAAGGGCTTCGAGTGATTCGGGTTGGGAGGAGTCCCATGTACGGGATGAGGTTTCGAGTTCGAGTCCTTCTTGGCGTCCATTTAAACCGGTTTGAGGATCTTTGCCCCATAATATATATTTACCCATCATGTCGAGTTCTTCTTCATTGGGCGTATAAGTTATAGTTTTAAGGTAGGAGCTTACGAATTGGTTACGTTCAGGACGAGTCTGTAAGTTCCAGTCGAGTTTTAGTCTGCTCATTTTTAGGTATATATTGTACTCCTAAGTCTATTTTCTGAATTTATTATACACAAATTTGGGGGAGAATGCAAATTTTCGGGCAAGCAGGTTTATAAGTAGAGCATATAGGATGAAATTTTAGGCGAGGGATATAAAATGAAAATTTTATTTCGATGGGAATTGTTTCCAGGGCAATTTCCAATTTTTACCAGTATTTCCAAAAATCCCAAAATACACCCCCCTAGTTTTGGAAAATCTTGGAAGCATCACTTTGTTACTTCCATATATTGGAAATGATGCTGCTGAAGCAGTACCCTCCCCTCGCGCCCGCCCTCTCAAAGATATAGAAGCTAAAAAAGGAAGGATTTCCAAATCCTTCCAGCAGTCCACTTGTTAAATTTTTAACGATGTCTTCTTTGCACCACTTGCACCACTACAAGCGCAATTAAAGCAACACAAAGCGCAATTAAAAGCCCAATCACGAAGACTTTGGTAGAAATTTCCATTGACTCCACGAACGCGCCGAGCATAGCAAGAATGGTAAATATTGCCACTACAACCAATATACGAGATAAGAATGATTTCACTTTTCAAGCCCTCTCTTTTCTTTTATTACTATAAGTATAACATAGTTTTAAAACTATTTCAAGTTTTAGTTATTGATATACTTTAAGATTGAAACAAGTTCGGTTGCATTGTACGCAAGGTTAGCGCGACGATTGCACCATTCAAGACGGTTCGCATATTCGTCATCGAATAAGATACCCTCTCTGCCATTGCCTTTCGGTGTGCCGTAAGGTATAATGTCAATGTGAGTAAAGTTTACGCTTGCGAGGTGTTTACGAAGCCATTTGATTTTTGCTTTTGCAACTTCGGCATTGTATTTTGCATTTCCATTTTTTGCCGTCCAAGATACAATATTTATTTCGTATCCCTTGCGATTTGCATTGTTGAGAAGTCTTGCGAGAGATTGAAGATTGATAAGTCCTTTTGCTTCGGTATAAGGGCGAACCCTCTCGGCGTTCAGGTCTTCAAGCCAGCCGTTGACCGCGTAAAGGTCTGCTATCGTTCCGTCCATATCTAACCATATTGCCTTTATCATTGTTGTTACCTCTCTTTCTATATATAGTATATCACAAGTAAAGATATATGTCAAGGATATAATACAATGTTCATAAATTGTTTACAATTGCGCACCCGGGCGCAACCGACTTTGTTAAATATTTAACAATCACTTTAGTATGGTAAAGTACTAATATAATAATATTTTAATATGGTAAAGTATTACTATAAAAGAAAAGTTCAAGCCACGCAGGACTTGAACCATTCTCTCATCTGTTTGCTCTCGCACTTACAACGGACTTTCATTCCACCGCCGTTCTTATCGCTTTCTCTTTCGAGATTACCGAACACTCTCAAGAAGTTGGCGAACTCTGTCAAGGTCATTATGTAGGCGGTCAGGTCATTCGTTACATAAGCGACTTGTGTGCTTGCCGTGCGCGCCGTATAATCGTTGATTTTTTCTTCAAGCGTTTCGCCGTAGTTAAGTCTTGCACTCACAAGAGTAAATCTTTCGCTTTTTACACTCATTTTCAAGGATTTGATATCACTGTCTATGTCGAACGGAACACTGTCTTTTGCGTGTTCGGTTTCGCCCGCGATTTGAAGAGCGACAAGGCGTTCTTTCCATTCGCCTTTATTTTCGTTTGCGTATCTTTCCATATATTTCATCTGAATTGCTTTCATTGTGATTCCCTCTCTTTCTTTCTGTATATAGTATATCATACTACCGGTATTTTGTCAAGAGAAAATCAAAAAGTTTTTATTGTCAATATATACAAAATTAGAGGTGAGATTTTGTGCATATTGACTAGTTGGACCCGGGTGCAAGACGAAACCGACTTTGTTAAATTTTTAACAAGGGCACTCCGACCCGGGTCAAAATACCCGGGCGCGAAAAAGCGGATTATTAGTCCGCTTTTACAATTCGAGACCTATTCCGTTGAACACACTCCAGCCTTCTCCGATGGTGTAGAGATAAAGAACTTCGCCAGTCAAACCATCAATCATTATAACTTCTTTTGCATCCTCGGCAGCGGTAAAAGCCTTAAAGTAGAAAATTGCGAGTTCCTTATCTATAACTCTTTTAATAACTTCTTTACCCTCATAAGTTTTTACTGAAATCTGAAACATATCTTTTAACCTCTCTTTCTTGTACATTTATATTATACTATAAAAGAAAACAAAAATCAAGCACTATAAGAATTGTTTACAAAATGTTCACACTTCCGCGCCGAGTACCCGGGTCAAAATACCCGGGCATAAGGGTAGTTCTTATGGTAAAAATTGGGAATATGTATGAGTTCCATAAAATAATTATTTTACGGAATTCATCGCGCAAAAGAAAACGCGCGCAGAAGCGCACGCTTTCTCTATTGGTATTTATTTCCAGCCTTCCATCCATCCACTATATCTAACGGAAATAATTTCATCGTCTTTGATGTCTTCAGTGCCTTTACTGTCGAAAATTATTGAGCAAATGTCACCGATTTCCCAATCTTCGCCACTCTCTTCAAGATAGAATTGCCAAAGATTACCATTAAAATCTCTTACTGTTACAAGGTCATTTGCTTCGTGGATTTCTTCGACGATTGTAGCGAGCGGATAAAGATTATTGAGCATTTTGTCATTATCTTTTTCAAACTTTATTATTGTAATGACTGTTCCAATAAAGACGGCAAGTATTAAGACAAATGCAATAATAAGCGCGATACTTTGTTGCTTGTTTAACATTGTTTTGCTCTCCTTTTTTTAGTAAATACGAATTACCTTTTCGACTTCACGACCGTCTTCATCTATAACCATATCAAACTCCGCGTCGGCGGTGAGCCAAAGGTCTTCATTCTTATAATCCCAGCCTTCATTCGCGGTATAGTCATCATAGACTGTCACGCGCAAGTCGCCGTATTTTGCCTTGAGTGCTTCGAGCTTTTTAATCATTTCACTAATGGTCATTTTGTTTACCTCTCTTTTCTTCTGTGATTATATTATATCACATAAAAAGTTAAAAATCAAGCATTATCAAAATTGTTTACAAAATGTTCACATTTTCGCGCCGGGTCGCGCGACCCGGGTACGGACCCGGGTCTGGGATTCACCCGGGTCCGCGCTTTAGCGTGGTAAAGTGCTAAAGTGGCGCAGCCTGCGCGCCTATAAAAAGCGGTTAGCCTACGCTAACCGCCTATATAATCGCGCTCGCGCCGAGGTAAAGCGTTTGCGCGCTGTCTGGTAAAGGTTGGAAGGCAGATTTTTAATCTGCCTTCGCTACGCGTTCAGCCTTCATCTTGGCTTTGGCTTCGCGCTGTGCCTTATCGCGCGCTATCTTGCGCGCCTTTGCCTCTGCGCTTTTCTGCGCTTTTTCGGCTTTTTCCGCGACCTTCATCGCGTAACTGTCCGCGACGGAATAACCGTCATAGACATCGCCCTCACGCGAACCCGTAGGGACTTTGAAGGTGAGAACGACAAATTCATCGTTGCCTTCATCATCGACACAAGGGAGCGCGATTTCGTTCGAGTTAGTCACAAGGACTTCCTCGCCCTGCCCTTCAAGGTAGGAGCGCACCGCGTTCATATAACGCGCGCGGAGAGTTTCGTGGAGAGCCTTTTTAGAAGTTGCCATAGAGAACACCTCACTTTTCTTTTACTGTAATAATTATAGCACAAAAGTTTTAATTTGTCAAGTACTTTTTCTCAATTTCTATAATTATTATATCATAATTTTTTAAAAATTGCAAATTTGTTAAAATTTTCCAGTGCCCGGGTACGTGTAGATTTTAAATCTACACGTATAACATTATGAGAAAATAGACATTCAAGGCAACATTTGCCAAGTGCATTATCAACCCATTGATGTGCCTATCTACGGTTATATCCTTAATGATACCGATAAGAGCAACGGCAAGACCAAACCAAGCAATAGACAAGCCGTAAATCATAATCAGTATGACATTAATTACAGTTATAAACGCGCGCAAGTCATTCCATTCAAAAGTATATGCTTCGTGAATACGGAAAAATTTCTTCATTAATTTTTACCCCTTTCTTTTGGTATATATATTATAATATACAGATATGAACTAGATATGAACGAAATGTAAACATTTTTCGCGCCCGGGCGCGCCTTGCAGTCAGGTCAGCGACCGCAAGACCGCAAGGAGATTTTTTTCATCGTAGGCTTTCCCTCTCCATTCAAGGCGATTGTTCAATTCGTCATCGAACAGAATGTCGTTTACAGAGTGGGCAAAAGTGCTTTTCGGCGTGCCATAATGGGCGATATGAATTTCATTAAAGGTAACGGACGGAAGGTGCTTTTTCAACCACTTTACTTTAGTAGTATGTACCATTTTATCATAAGAGTCGGACGCATTTTTGCTTCCCCAACTGATAATGCCGATATTATAACCATTTTTCTGTAATTTTTTCAAAATTTTTGCAAAATGTGCAAAATTTACAAGAGGTTTTGCAATTTTATAGGGACGAGGATTTTCTGCCCTTAATTCTGTAAGCCAATTTTCATAACCATAAAGATTGGCGATTGTTCCATCCATATCAAAGAATATTGTAGCCATTCATTTAAACCCCTTTCTTTTTCTATAATAATTATACTATATTTTTTGAAAAAAGTCAAGAAAAATTTTCGATTGTTTACAATTTGTTCATAAATTCGCGCGGGGTACCCGGGTGTTATACACCCGGGCGCCGCTTTAACGCATTAAAGCGTTAAAGCGGTGGTTGAGCGGTCACTCCGTTATGGAGTAACCGTTTACCTTGCCCTTGCCTTTGACCTTGACATCAGAGGTTACGAGCAGACCTTCCTTTTTCAACTGCGTAGCAAGCGCGGAAGCCTTTGCGGTAGTGATACCGAGTTCGGTTGCGAGCGTGGAAGCGGTAGTCTGTCCGTGTTCACGGAGATACGCGACGATTGCTTCCTTGATAGGAGCATTTGCGATTGCCGTCTTGCTCGGCTTACTTGCGCGCGAAGTGTTGCGCTTGTCGAGTTTTGCGATGGCGGCGGCGGCGAAATCTTTGAGTTCGTCGGATACTGCGCTTTCGGTGATGGCGGTGAAAAATTCGCGATTAGTCATAATAGACCTCTTTCTCCCACTCTTTCGCGGTGGGCGCGTAGTTTTATTTTCGAGAGGGATTACTTACTTCCCTCATCGTGTCTATATTATATCACACTTTTAAATGTTTGTCAAGGGGTTTTTGAAAAGTTTTTCAAAAATTTTTTCAAGTCTCGATTTCATCAAGCAGTTACCGCGGAGTTTGCTCTTCTCTTTTTCCCTTGCCCCTTGACATTATTAATTATACCATAAGGCGCGTAAAATTACAATAGGCAAATTGCACAAAGATTCATATCTTTAATTATTAATATTGTGCAAAATGACGGACGCCCGGGCAGGTGGTAATTTTTACCAATAGACTTAAACAAAAAAGCGCAAAGACATAACCTTATGGCTTATCTTTGCGCTTTTAGTCGATTTTTTGTTATTGACTTTGATAGTGTAACCCCGCACAAAGTCTTCTCTGCAAATCGTAAACAGATGTAGAAGTAAGGGGGCAATTCCTACTGATTTCTACTCCGCAAGAAACAACATTTAAGCCAAGCAAACAAATCCGCGCCCATTTTACAATTCTTTTTTTAGTTTTTCGATAACTTAGGGGAAAGAAACAAATGAGAGACCTAAGACCCTATAAACGCCACTTACATCACTTTTTTATAGTCGAGAGTTTAACAAGCAGTAGATATTCTCTCCGTAGTCTATAAGGTAAATGCGCACTTCCCTTTCGACATTATTATTATATCACTCTTATAAGAAAATTACAATAGGCAAAATAAATAAAATAAAATGAAAATTTGGTATACATTTTGTATATTTTGACGGTGCCCGGGCGAAAACCCACCTAATAGGTAGGTTTTACTTGAATGCTCTCCACTCTATTTCTTCGCGTTTAATCTCATACTCACACGGCGGCATAGATTGAAGCGTACAAGATGGAGTGTCATCATCTGAAAGGCGCAATGGACACGTTTTACAACTATTGTGAGTTCTGCAAGTCGTTTTAATACAATCAAGTGCCTCAAGCAATATTTCTCTGTCTGTCATTTTTTACTCCTCTGTATTAAAATATTTTTCTTCAAATTGTTTTATTTCTTTTGCTTCTTCTTCGGTGAAAAGACCTATCGCAAGAGCAAAATCAAGGTATTGTAAGATTGTACAAAAAATTTCATTTTTAGTCATTTTATCTTTCCTTTCTGTTTTCTTGATGTATATATTATATCATATAAAAATAATTTTGTCAAGTAGTAAAATTGTAAATAAATTATGAACGTCCACCGGGGCGAATACCTACCAAGATGGTAGGCTATCTGCCATTTGTTGCCATTTCATCTTTCTGCGGAGGGAAGCCAACTTTTGTTTCCATACAAAACTTCCAAGGGTCTTTATCCTCATCTACTGCATATTCATCAGATTCGGTGTTTTGCATCCAAAAATCGGGGTCTGCTTCCGCAGGTTGGACAAAATCACTTTGAGAAAACTCATACAAGGCATTGCTAACATTTTTCGCGGCTTTATGAATTTCTGGATTGCTTGCGTTGACTTCAATAGTAGTAAAGAGTTCCATTGCTCTACGGATAATATCGAGTTCATTTTCAGAAAGATAAAGCGTTTCAGATTTTACAAAGTTCATTCTTTTTAATTCCTTTCTATTTCTATAATAATTATAGTATATTTCTTTAAAGAAGTCAATAGTTATTTAAAATGTTTACAAAATGTTCACATTTCCGCGCCCGGGCAAATACCTACTTTTTTAGTAGGTATCCAATCCTTCGGCGTCGGCTTCTTCGCGCGTCACTTCACGCAAGAAAATAGCATTATCAAACCATTCACTTGCAAGGCTTATTGCTTCCACTTTGTCTATTGCTTCGACGAAAAATTCTTCTCCACTATCACGGTCGACAAATTTAAAAGTTTTTTCTATTGTCATTTTTAATTTCTCCCTTTATTTTATTTCTTATAGGACTTCTCTTGTTAAAACATAACCATTATATAGTTCTGCTTGTTTCTTCGCATCTGCGTAATGATAATAAACATTATTTACTGTCCATGCCTCTTCATAACCATCATAATAAAATACAATATAAACATTCATTTTTTTTATTCCTCATCTTCTTCTACTTCGCAATCATCATAATAACATCTTGCAACAGGATAACGCATATCTGCTTCAAAATGTCCATATGCTTGGTCAATAGCCATATCTTCAAGGTCACTTTCGGGTAGGTCTTCTTCGTCTTCGGTATCGACTTCAACGTGATAGGTATAATTCTGTGTAAAAGTTACTACATATTTCTTTTTCATTATATTTTATTTCCTTTCATTTGTTATATTTATTATACTACATAATCAAATATTTGTCAATAGAAAAATTGTAAACAATTTATGAACAGTGCCCGGGCAACGACTGGAAAATTATTCCAGTCGAGGGTCTCCGAGGTCTGGCGCGAGATATTTTTCAAGCAACCGTGCAAGAAGGCAATGAGATTGTACAAAGTCGATTGCCCATTCGGTGGCGTGCCATTCTTCGGGGAGGTCAAAATACATTTTTGCAAGTTCGGGATTTGCCTGTGCTTCTTCTCTTGAATATATTGAGCAAACGATTTTAATAAATTCAGTCTGTTCGGTTCTTCTAACAAAATCAAGTGTAAAATAATGTCCTATTTCGTGGAGAAGTGTCCAAACCGAAAAAGGTACTGTTAAAACTTCCCCACATTCGTGACTATGTTCAAGATGATAAAGAAAACCGCCGTCAGTGTCGGGACTTACATCTTCAAAGTCAAAATTAACTTTATGTTCATCTTCATCATACCAATTACCGTTTCCCTTTTTAAAGGTCACGCGCAATTCGGGAGCGATTGAGCGCACAATACGACGGATTTTTCTTTTATTCATAGGTTTTATATTTCCTTTCAAGTTTTAGTTTTCTCTCTTTCTGTATTTATTATATCATAATTAAAAAGAATTGTCAATAGTTTTTATAGAAAACTTTTTACCAATTTTTACCTGCGCGCACCGGGCGCACCCGGGCGCGGACTGGTAGAATTTTACATTTCTACCAGTTCTGCGAAAACTTCGGTGAGTTCCATTTCTTTCCTTTTTCTCTGCGGAATGAGCCAGCAAGCGGAATAAATGCGGTCATCATACTCTTTTCCACTATTTACCACTTCAAGGAAAATTTCGGTTTCAATTTCAACATCTTCCAAACCCGTATGACTTTCTATAAAGTTTATATTTTTCGTTATATATTTATAGGCAGTTTCGGCAGAGGTGGAAATATTTCCCTTTTCACTCATAAGTCCGTTATCAAGGGCAAAGCGGACAAAATGTTCGGTATTAAGAATAGAAGAACAAGCCATATTCCAAATATCAAAATATTTCGTACCATAAGGGAAAAACCATTTTACAAGTGAAGCGGTGATATAATTTATATCGTTTCGTGTTGCTCTGCGGTCAAACCCCATATTATACGCGCCGACTTTTTCGACTTTGTAGTTCTTCATATCTGCGCTTATTTGTTTGCGAATGTTACAAATTACCTTAATTTCGCGCTTGCCGTTTTTGATTTCTTTCCAATAAGTGGGAATTTTTTCAGCATAGTAAGCACTCGACATTAACTCTTTATCAAAAAAAATTTCAGCGACCACAAAAGAACGCTTTACCAAAATTTGGCTATTTTCTACATTTACGATTGCGTATCCTATATCATAAGGAAGTGGTTGCTCTATCGTGTTTGCGGTTTCGGTATCAATAATCAGTACATTCATTTTTTTAGTTCCTTTCCTCAACTGACATTAATATTATACTACTATAAGAGAAAAAAGTCAATAGGGCAATTTGCACAAATTTTTGTATAGTTTTTTGTGCATATTGCTTCGCGCCCGGGTGAAAACCCACCAAGATGGTAGGTTTTAGTTTTCTTCAATCTCATCAACGAAAACGTCACGAAAGCCGACAAACTTGTAAACTTGCTCCCATTGAAGTTGTTTACCGCATTTACGGCAGACGCCCACACATTTTTCGACTAATGCGTTTTCACCCTCAATCATCGCGCCCTCAAGGTCGTAAATGTCCTCGGAATGAATGCGGTCGCTACCGCAGTTGGGGCATTTAAGGTCAGGATATAACTTTCTTTTCATTTTTTTATTTCCTTTCTTTGATTTTGTTTTTTATAAGACTTCCCTTGTTAAAACATAACCGTTATAGAGTTCTGCTTGCTTCTTTGCGTCTGCATAATTATAATAAACATTATTCACTAACCACGCTTCTTCATATCCATCATAATAAAATACAATATAAACATTCATTTTTTATCTCCTTTTTTCTTTTGTAATAATATTATAGCACATTCTTTTAAATTTGTCAATACTCTAAATTGTAAATAAATTATGAACAGGTTGCACCCGGGCGCATTCACAATTTGTTTACAAATTTCTTCTTGACAATTCCAAAGGAATGTGATATAATAAATACATCAAAAGAAAGGAATTTAAAAAAATGACTTGTGCAGAAATTTATAAAATGATAACCGAACACACTGACTACTTATCTGTTTTTATTTGCGCCAGAAATTGGGCAAACACAGATGAGGGCATACTGATTGCCGATAATATGGAAAAAGATATTTTCTATCGCCTTTTTGGAGATAAAATCCCCACCGATTGGCACCTTTGTTGCAACAATGACACTGGTTGGGTTGAGTTGGGCTTTCTTTTCTAAAATCTACCTTAAGGGTAGGTTTTGCCCGGGCGCCAGCGTTCATAAATTGTTTACAAATTCCCTCTTGACAAAATCTCTAATCTATGATATAATAAGTACAAACGAAAGAGAGGTAAACCCTATGACCAACAAAAAGTTCGATCCTATTCGTTCCACCCTTATGCAGACAGTATCCGATTTTCTCACCGAGAAAGGCGAAGAGGTCTTGCGCACCAATTCCAATGAGGTGTGTATGCCTATCGTGTCCGCCGACGGCGACGAAGCATTCCTTGTCTTAACTTTTAAAGTCCCGACAGGAAGCCGAGATGGTGACCCTTATGATGGTTATGCCATCGCCGCCGATTATAAGGCAAAGTGCCTTGCCAATGCGGAAAAGGCACAGAAAAAGGCGATTGCCAAAGCGCAGAAAATCGAGCGTGACCGCAAGATTCGAGAAGCCAAAGCAAAAGCCAAAGCCGAAAGAGAGAAAACCCAGTAAACTACTGGGTTTTTCTCATGCCCGGGTATTAATTCGAGGCATTTCTACCCGGGTACTTCCACCCGGGGCGTGACAGACCGGGCGCTTCCAAATTTTACCAATACTGTCAAATTCTGATGGCTTCCAAAATTTTCCAACGACCCCCAAATTTTACCATTTTAAAAAATTTCAGGCAGCTGTAAATTTTCAGGCAGCTGCAAACTCTATGAGCTGGAAAAATTTTCCAGGAGCTCCAAATTCTGGCAGCTGCAACTTGCTTATCAGCTGCGCCAGGCAGCTGGAAATTTGAAATGCGCGCAAAATTATGCTATATTTTATACCATAAATTTAAAAGAAAATCAAATTTTAAGCGCATCTAAAAAAGAGGCTGGCGCGAAAGACGCCAGCTTCTAATCCATATTTACTCAGGCAAGAGCGTATCCAACCTGCTTGCCCTTACCAGTAACCTTAACCTGAGTCTTAACAAGAGTGCCATCCTCAACCAGACCCTTAAGGAGAGAGGGCATCGCCTGAGGCTTAATCTCTACGCCAGCCTCTGCAATCAGAGTGGTCGCAGTCTTAGGCTCAGCGGTCATCACATTCATAATTGCCTCACGAATGGGCGCGCGAGTAGCTTCCTTCTCAGCGGCTTTCTTCGCGGAAGCCTCTCTGCGCTTACCATTAGTTGCATCGAGCTTCTCGATAGCAGCCTCAGCAAAAGCAGTAAGTTCGTCGTTCAGATTTGCGTTTACGATAGCGGTGTAGAATTCTCTGTTGGTCATTTTGTTTTCTCCATTCTCGTGTAGGTCACGACCCTTAGTTTAATTTATTTTTATGGGAGAGGGTTTAGGATTTCCCTCTCTCTTTCTTACATATATATTATATCATAGTTTTAAAACTTTTGCAAATTTTTAGATGATATCGTCCGTTGTAGGATGCGCGCTACATTCACGTCCATAATAGACATACTGGCTGGGATCCAACCTCCAAGAGGGCGCATCTTCGTCTTCAGTCCAATACTTGGTGTCTGCGGCTTCTTCGCACATATCTTCCAAAAGCTGGAAAAATCTCAGAGCCTGCGCGGCATTCTCTTTCTCGCGCGCTGCTTCTTCAAGCTCGTCATTACATTCGCGTACTCTTTCCATTTTTTCTTCAAGCGGATTCTGCGCACGTTCTATAAAAGAAAGATATTCATGAATTGTTTGAGCTTGTCTTTCATAGAAATGAATGTCTTGTCGCGCGGCTTCTATCCATGCGCGCAAAGTATCTTTTGAAAGCGGTTTAATATGCCCATAAGGCGCGCCCTGTACAAATTCTGCTACTTTTGAAGAACTAATATAGGTAGCGATAGGAAGAAACTCATTCTGCGGTGTTTTTATGAAGAACTGAGTATATTGAGCCATTTATTTTTATTCCCTTTCTTCTTTTCTATATATATTATATCATAGTTTTCAGGTTTTTGCAAAATTTTTAGGATTTTTTTCGATTTTTTTTGAAATTTTTGGAATTTTTTCAATTTTTTTTCGAATTATTTTTGGATTTTTTTGGGATTTTTTGAATTTTTTCTGGCTTTGAAAAAATTTTTTCAGAAAATTTGCTTAATGAGAAAATATGCGCCAGAGCTCATACAACCTTTTCCCAAAATTCAAGAAGTCATTTCACAAAGTCCCAAAATTAAGCCAGTCAAACCCCAAATCCCGTGCGCGCATAGACCCCAATTCTTGTACGAAAAGACCGCCGACGTCAAGGATGGGCTCCCGAAAGCAAAACGCCAATTCACATTATAAGCCGGCTTAGGCGCCAGCGTAGCCTTTTGTCCGCTGGGACCCGTCTACTTCACTCCCTTATAAGTTATACTTATAAGCTGGCATATATGCTGGCTTCGACTTCCTTCTTATGCCTTTTCCCTACGCCTTTTTCTTCTACGCCTTTCTTTTCGGTCTTCGACCTAGCTAGCTTTCAGGGCGCGCGAGACTCTTTTCACTACTTTAGCTTCGATTTTCCCCTATAATATTTTACTTATAAGCTGGCTTATAAGTTTTCGCTTATAAGTTTTCGCTTCTATTTCCCCTTACGGGTTCTGCTTAGCTGTTTCCGCTGGCGAGATCCCAACTCGCGCTTCGCGCTCGTAGCGATTCGCCGCTCAGCCAAATTTTAGATTCTTTGAGGAAGCCATTTGGATGGGACTGGCTTTTATTATTATATATATTTTTCTGCTTACATTATAAATGTAAACTTTCGTTTTTATTTCTCGAAAATTTTTAGTACCAAAGTTAAAATTTTTCGTCTATAATTACATATCCGCGTTCATATTCCCATTCAAGGCGCGCGGGTGTAAAAATCATAATGAATCCGAAGGTTTCATCAAATCTTGAGATTGCATTGGTCTTTTTAAATTCTTCCCATTTTACTGAAAGTGAGGAATTATATCCTTCCCAAGATGTGTAGGAATCCCATAAATAGAGTTGCGCCTCTTCAAGAGTTTTGAAGATACGATTTGGACAAGGGTCTCTATTTTCTTTATCAAAGATTACTACACCATATAAGTAGGCATTCTTTTCTTGCTTACTTGGCGCGCGAAGGGTATTTTCATTTGAATTAGTTGATGTATTCACGAGTATAGTCACCTGCCTTAAAGTTGTCGATGCGCGCAAGCCATATTTTTCCTGTATTACATTCATAAACATAACTCAGAGATGGGCTTGCGACCATTACTATTGTTGGATTTTCTTCTGTTGTACCTTGGCGCACTGCTTGAATGTTGCAATCTCCTTTTACGGCGCGCAAGGCTTCAAATGCTTTCATCATTATATCGAGAGTCATTCGCATTAAATTTAGCCCTCCCAAACGCCAGACTCTTCCCAGTCGCTCACTTTCTTAAACATATGAGTGGTGCAGCAAGGATACTCGTCTAGCCAATGAAGAGAAATATCAGAAATCTCTTTAAGACCATAAGTATCTATGATGTGATCCATTACAGCATTAAGGTCTTCACCCTGCGCCACACCATATTCGGTCTCATCTTTCTCACTGAAATCACTATAAAAAGTTACTTTATAACCAAACCAATCCATAATAGTTCTCCTTTCTTTTATATTTATTATATCATAGCTTTAAATAAAATGCAAATATTTCTAGAAAAATTTTTGACTACCAAGTCAGGTCATCAAAGAAATCTTCTGGCAATGCAAAATCGTCCCCTTCTCCTCCGAATTTAGCATCGCGCGCAATCGAAGGAGGTAAATGAGCAGAATCTGGAAGCTCATCAAATAAAGGGACTCGGTATTTTTCTTCAGTTGCATTAAATCCACAATTCTTTGTATCTTTATTATAGAAATCACATTCTATATTTGTACAAAAATGTGGGTCATTAAATTGAGATATAGGACAAAGCTTTCTCATTCATAATCACCAAAATAATTTTCAGTTTCGACATGAATAATTGCCTGCCCAGGACCAATCATCTGCGCGCTGATGTTGGCGATTGGCGTAGTGTTGCGCCAAAGAGTCGCAAATTGAGCACGATTAATTTCAATGGCGCGCAATTCTTCGTCTGGATCAAGACTTTTATTAGAAATTTCTTTACTCCAAACACAAACATTATCAATATACACTCCTATAATACCAAAAGGACGCATATATGTCAAAGCTTCAGCAACTGTAAGTTTAGTCTTTTTTAACTGCATTTTTAACCAACCTTTTAATCGGATCTTCTTTTGGAAGTAGAAGACTTTTTATTGCACAGCATTGATTTTCTTCGTCCCAAAGAGCGCATTCTTCTTTTCTGCAAGCCCTCTCTATCATATTACGAAATGACATAAATGGACAAATCATTATCTACTCCTCTTAATTTCTTTTACAATTTTTATTACGCTTTCTTCCGCGCGCAGGTGTAATTTTGTATCATCACAGACATCATCCCAATATAGGTCGTGCGCGGTAATGTGCGCAGGAAGTTTAAATAAAGGTTTATCACCCGCTAAACTCCAACCCCACATTCGATGAAAAGTACAGCCTTTATAGGACATAAATTCTGTGTCTTCTTCAATGTATCCATCAAAAATTGTGATGCGCCCGTCATGAAATCCAAGCAACTCAGAAAGAGTTTTATCATAGGGAGAAGCAACTTTTTCACCATACATTTTTTCATATTCAGACCGCGTATAATAACGTACTTCTTTAGTTGTATGATCAGGCTTTTCAATTAGAATATAAGCACGCCCATTCTTCTTATATGGCTCCCCGATTAGAGGAAATTTTTGATATGTTTTCGCTACCATAAGTTCTCCATTCTCAAAATAAAATCTACACTGTATATACTAATAATTTATAATGGTCATACAACCTCTTAGAGCATCTCTAAGCATTCCTTATATTTCGCTTGGCAGTCTGCAAGTACAGTTTCCAAACTCACAGGTTTATTATTATGGCTATCCAAACCAACATGATACATATATGGGCGATCTTCAAAGAAATTAGTAAGTTGATGTGTATGCCCATAAAGATTTATAAGTGTTTTGCTAAGCGACTCATGCTCAAGATTACCTGTATAAGTAGGATAATGTGAAAGGTAAAAATGATATTTGTTCCAATCAAGTTTATATGCTAACTCGACATCTACTATATTATACACATGAGAATAAAGCTCTGCGCGAGTAGCAGTATCATGGTTTCCTAGCGCGATATGGATACGTCCTTGCAGTTGTTTTAGACACTTCAGACCTGACTCATTATCCTTTAGCATAATATCACCCAAAAGGTAAACATCATCATCCCATGAAACGCACTGGTTCCAATTTTTTATAATTGTCTGATTCATTTCATCTACCGACTGAAAACCACGTTTCTTCCAAATAAACTCACGATCGTGGCAGAAATGGGTATCGCTAGTTAACCAAATCATTTTTATCTCCTTTCGTACTTCTTATACATACAATAAAATATTAAAATTAAAATTAACTCAATCATTTTTCATCAACCAATTAAACCAATGCGCCATTATCGGATGAGTAAAGATCCAGTCCAGCATCCACTCGGTCGCCGCAGCCTCTTTGGGCAACTTATAATACTCATTTATAAGATGCGGCGCCGAATGATATACTGTATCCAAATCTATGAGAGAAAGAACAACACGCTTCTCAATATCTTCTTCACCTTCAAAAGCATCAGCATTATTGAAAGTGAAATAATGCCCAATTTCGTGCATTATAGCAACAAAATCAAAGTTAAAATTATGCTCGTAAAGATCAAAACCCCAGTCTTCACGAATTGCGCGATAGTATTCATGAATAATATTACTTCCAAAATCATAACCAATCGTAAAAGTTTTTGTGCGATCATTATAACAAGTTGCTTCATCCAAATCTACAACAATGGCACACTCGGGCGCGAAGTGATTTACGACGTGTTTAAGTTTTGCTATCGCTATTTTAACTTTGATATTCATAGGTTTATTCTATCCTTTCGTTCACCGTATCCATTAAATTTAGTATTGTTTTTAACTTATTGAATTGCTCTTCCAAATCTTTTCTGTCTATAACTACATAGTCGTCTGTAGCCCACTCAAACCACTTATAATATTCACCTGTATCAGAATCTTTTACTATAGGTAAGCCCATCATTCCATTCCAATTACTAAAATCATTAAAGACTTTTATATCCTGTTTAGTGGGACAGTAAACATACATAATGTGGTCCAAATCATTCTGCCAATCTTGAATGAGATGAAGGTTTTCATCATATGCGAGAATTGTTGCTTCTTTACTCTTCTGTTCTAATTCATATTTTTTACATTCGTCTTCATTCTCAAATCGAGTTCCATCATCTGCATAATAAATAATTTCAGTTCTCATCGCCAAAAGTCTCCTTTATAAAATCATTAAACCTTTCTTCAAATTCTTTTTCTTCCAAATAAAAGGGATCTCGACCATACCACGATAAAAAATTTATTAAAAGTTGTCCAAATCTCCAATCAGGACAATTAGACTGCCACTGCTTTGCTAGTCTTTCCATAAAAGGAAGTATTCTTGACTCATCTCTCATATTTTAATACCTCTTTTCTTTCTCTATATATATTATATCATAAATTTCAAAAAAAATCAAATAAGGATAGTGTTAACTATCCTCATTTTTATAACATATATGTATATAGTCCCATAATTCTTTTGGTGTGCGTAAAGGAATATCTTTTCCATCAAATCGAACCATGCCTGGCTTCCATTTGCGCCCAAAATCTAATTCATAAATGAAATAGTCCAAATCGCTTCCTGCTACTGGATCTTCAGGTAGCTCGCATAAAGAAGAAAACAAAGCATAATATTCAGAAATCCAGTTTGAAGGAACCCATTCACAGATATCTAATGCTTTAATAACTTGAGCTTCTTGTTTATACATTTTCTCTAAAGTACAAACACCATTTATAAATTCTTCTTCTGTTAATCTCATTTTATTTTACTCCTTAGAGTCTGAAGCGTAATGTGCATCTACCTTCCCATCAATAGTATGCTTTATGATGCCATCCCATCCTTCCGCGAAGGTAGGATATTCAAGTTTATGCTGTTGACGAATAATAACAGAAGCTGGAACTTTTCTCGCGCGCCAAGACTGACGATTGATTGCATCTTCTGCTGAAATAGGAAAATAATGTAACACCTTTAAATACGCATCCTCTTTACCAGATCGCTTCAATTCACGGAGTATCTGCTTGCGCGCGATGCGAGTAAGATTGGTTGCATCAAAAATTACATTTTCTTCATTTGAAAAAGCTTTCTGTAACTGATTATGCGCTATACCCCATACCTCTTTATCTTTGGACTGGTCAGCAGCATCACCAGTCAACTGTTCACGTAACTGATCCGGACAAATGATTATACAATCATCTGCCTCAGCTAACTTAAATGCCAGTGTAGATTTTCCAGCTCCAGCAATTCCGCACATACAATGAAATAAGCTCATTTTTTAATCCTTTCCATGATATTTTAGAAGAAATTCATTAGATACTGCCTTAAAGGACTGTACGCCATCTACTGAACGGAATACAATGCCCTCACGCATACCACCGTCTATCATTGACCAACCTGATGCAAGCTTTAAGGTCTCCTCACAAGTTTTAGGAAGTGGCGCGCAACCAAGAACCGGCACGAAAGGCACATGCATCTTATCACACAAATCTTTACCGACATAAGGGTTTGCACGAGTTACAGTACCATCTTTGCGCCCAACAATGACATTAAAGATTGCAATATCATAATCTTTCATGCCATAATCACGCTTCTGAATACCAGCACCATAAATCTCGCCTTGAAGTGTCACAAAATCAACTGGCGCGCAATCTGTAAACTTATCAAAGTAATCACGAAGCCAAAGCAGATGAAACTTCATATCATAACGTTCACTAATTTTTGTATAGACATTCTCGTCATAGAAACACTCCTGCTTATTAGGAGTAAAACATACATTACGCGAACATACACGGTAATCACGCCCGCGCAGAGTATAAGTAGCAGAAGTGCCATCAATCTTCTCGGTCATGATATAAGCATCATAAGTCGGATTTGTAAACAAGAACGGCATATTCTGTATACGCTCCTCATCAGTCTTCTGTACCCATACAGGCCATTGAGACTTCTGCACCGTACGATAGAAAATCGCGACAAGTATTCTTTTACCCCAATCACGACGTGCTAGCCATCTTACAAAACGTGTCTTGAACAATTTCGGATGACGAGCACCAATTGCAGCGAGCTTATTGCGTCCGCTAGATGACTTGCGTGTATTATCACTTGCGACGCAATAAGTGACATTCAACCGCTTAGTAAGGAAACGAGATTCGTCATTGATATCAATAACTTCATGCAATTTTGTATTATCATTAAGGCAAGCAACCTGATGACACTGCTCTGTTTGCCCTTCTTTAGTATAGGGCGCCCAACCAAATGCTGTTATGGGCATTAGCAATCCCTGTGAAATTTCACCACGGATTTTCTGCGATTTAATTTTATAATGTTTTGAAGCAAGAAAAGCCATATCAGTAAACGGCTTAACTTCTGGCAGTTTTGAATCAATCTCAAAATATACTGCTAAATCACTGATCTGAAATTCGCCTTTCCCAACCACACAATGCCAACCACCAACGTGCGCGCACTCAAGACGGTCAGCATCCATAGGGGTAATATTATCAACACGTACTAGGTAAGCTAGTTCACGCTCATTATTTTTATTTAACATATAGGTTCCTCCAATTTCAAATTTATTCCATGTTCAATACACCAAATATTGATTTGCTCATACTGCGCGCGGGTCAAATTTTTATACATTCCGTCTTTTGCATAATAATAATACATATTACTCGTAGTCAATTTAACCCAACCGCGCTCTATTAAAAATTCTTCCGCTTCACCTAAATCAAGATCATTACCATAAATAATTTCTGTGATATAGGTTGCTTCTAGTGCATGAGATTGACCTTCATACATCTGACCATCAGGCGCGCACCAAGTATTCCGTTCATTAGTGTCGCATTTAATTGGCATATAACCAGTCTTTTCATAAAGGTCATGCCAACTCTCATACTCTTCCAAAGGAGTGCTTTCAATTACGAAGCGAGGAATCTGAACATATCCATCATGGCAATTAAAGTACTTCCCTCTAAAAAACTCATAATATTTATTATCATATTTGATAAATTCCATATAAACCTCAGCATTGTTCAGTTTTAGTTCTTAATGGCTTTAAATTCTCTAAATCCAAAGTTTTTAGAGCTTTAACATCTGAAATAGTCGCATAACGCCCATTTGCAACCATCAAACTTTGAACTTCATTATTCATTTCAATAAGAAGTATAGTCTTACCGATTCCATAAGCATATCCAGCTTCCCAGTTAGTACCAGCAGTAGTTTGAGTACGACCATAGGATAATACAACAACTAAATCTGCTTGGTCTATATGCGTCACATCAGTAATAAATACCATCTGCGCCCATTCATCATTAGGATAATCCCAAGCATGAGGTATATGCATTTCCCAAGGGCAATAAACAGAACAACCTTTATCCTGTAAAATTTGTGCAACTTCATTTGCATTTTGACGCAATTTATCATTAGGAGCGCTCGTTCCAAAAGGTGCTGCTATATATACTCTCATTTTTATTCCTTTCTCTTTTCTATAATTATTATAACATAATTTTAATAAAAAATCAAATAAAAAAAGAGTAAATAATTACTCTTTTTCTTGTAGGCTTATTTTAATTGATTTAATCATAATATCTGTTTGTACTTTATCAAGAAGTTCATCAACATAAGGGTCGTTTTTATTATAGGGGCTATCTTTAGTAAAACGTTCACACATTTTGTCAATATGTTCGATTGACAGACTTGCTATTGTACGTGCTTTATCCCGATCATACATACCTAATTTTACTTGTATTAAGTATTCAGGATCACAAGGCTTTAAGCAGGCTTCATATGGTGCGCCGACTATATAGCGTTCAAGATAATCTTCCACGCGAAGCAGATGATGTAATTGTTTAGGATCATATCCATATTTAGCAAGCACTTTCACTTTTGATGGATAAGGATGCTCCATTGCGTGGTATTTCTCTAAAGCAACTCCTTTCATTGCTTTAATAGCACTATAAATATTATAATGCGCGACTGCTTCTCGATTTTTAACTAATCTATCCCAATCTTCTTTATAAAGAGGATTAATTATA
>Ga0247611_10000663_pt1 | contig 68131 bp, 139 predicted proteins | sample 177DNAGHGhighgp2_FD_192422 | JGI IMG/M metagenome (GOLD analysis project Ga0247611, IMG submission 192422) | Sheep rumen microbial communities from Palmerston North, Manawatu-Wanganui, New Zealand - 1770 DNA GHGhigh gp2 | ecosystem: Host-associated > Mammals > Digestive system > Stomach >...
AAGAATGAGCAGATATGAGAGGTAAAGAAGAATGAGATTGATTGATTCAGATGATTTAATAAACGCCAAACCCGAATTTATGAATGAGAAGATTGTTCGTGATACAAAGTATCAAACAGCAAAAGACCGTATCTATGCAAAGGCTTGGAACGCTTGTAATTCTTATTGGTTGAATACAATTAAAAATGCCTCAACAGTTGATTTTCCCGATTGGTACAAGGTTTATGAAGATGTAAAAGGCACATTTGAAAGACCACAAGGCGAGTGTAGATCTTGCAGACACCATGATCCTGAAGATAAGAGATGTGATTGTGGTGGGCAGGAAAGGCAGGGTTGCCATTTTCCTGTTAGTGATGATTATTACTGCAAGTATTATGAGCGAGGTGGTGAAGATCGTTACGGCGTTAGTTATCTACATCAAGACAGTATTACCAAAAGTGATACGCATTTATGAGAGGTAAAGAAGGAGCCAATGATGGAGCGAATAATACTTAATAGAATAGATATTGAGAACATCATAGCCGAAAAATATGATCTTAATCCTCAAAATGGGGACACCATGGCTCTTGTCATTGAGAGTAAAACAGTTATGAAAGATACAGTAGATGCTAAAAAGGTTTACTATCCTGTCGCATATATTTGGAAGGAGAGCGATAAAGAAGAATGAGACCAGAACCCTCGAAACCGAGAACGATACAACCACCAAGATATGATGGAGTCTTAGATGTTCAAAAAGGAATATTGTCTATTGAAAGAAATGACAAAGACGGGAAATTATCCTATGAACAATTAGCTGAGATAATACCAACAGAGGTAAAAAAGAATGGGCAGATATGAAGGAAACGATAAAGCACATTTAAGACCGTGTGATTTTGATAATGCCGGAGATGTTCTTCCTGATGGTTATAAACGAATTGATGGGATTATTGTTACATCTAATTGGAAAAGACACATAGTTGATAATGGATATAATGCAGATTGGATATGTAAAGATTGTGGGTATGTTGTAAAGACAGATTATCCACCTATGGAATGTCCTAAATGTATGAGAGGAGAGGAAGAATGACCTGTGATAATAAATGTATTCATTATCCTGTCTGTGAACAGAAAAAATTTGAATTTGCCAATATTGAGGAGTGTCCCTATTATTACAATCACATAATCAATACTGTTATTCCTAATGAGTGGCAAACAGAAGTTGTTGAGATTAGAAAATGCTACGCAAAATGTCCTTATTGTGAGTTTAGTTTTGAGATGACAACTGGCAGAGAATTACCCTATTTTTGTGGTGGTTGCGGAAGAAGATTGAGAGGTGGAGAAGAATGAAGATAACGGCAGAAATTAACGATTATAGTGAACCAGCAAAGACTCCAATTCGTATTCATAATCATTGGAATATCGGAAGTTTTGTTGAACTGGAAGTGAATGGAGAAAGATACACAGTTAAAGGTAGCGAGCTAATATCCGCAATTAACAGGTGTATGACTGATACTTTTGGGGAATGATGGGGTAATGAAGAATGAAACGAATAATTGATGTTGACGAAAAACTTGTTTGTGAAGGGTTTGTGCGTAACTTTACAGAAGAAGAACGAGATATATTGATAAGAGCCATCAGGGATAGCACACCTTATGAAGAAAGATCACAGGGTGATTTAATAAGCCGTGAGGCTTTGAAAAAGGCATTAAGCGAACCGTTATATCGTTCAACGATAAAGGACTTTGGAGAAGTTATTGAGTACACTCATATTATGAATACTATCGACAATGCCCCGACAGTTGAAGATGAAATATTAACAAAGTCGAAATCTGATAGTGCGGTTGATATAGACGGTTTTGGCATAAATGGTTATTGAGAGGTGAAGAAGAATGACTAATGAAGAAGCAATCAAGATATTATCTCATACATCGAATTTGGGTTACGGTGTCGTTATTGAGGTTATGGAAGGACATACCACAAGGGAAATCAAAATGGCATTAGATAAAGCTATCGAGACTCTTGAAGAAGAAAGACCACAAGGTGAATGGATAAATACTTCTCCATACGATGATAAGGGGGAGTGTTCATTATGTTGTTATTTATCAAAGAAATACTATAAATTTTGTCCGTATTGTGGATCAGCTATGCAGAATGGTGGTGCAGAATGACCTGTAAAGACTGTATTCATAGCGGATTGTGTTATAAGGAAAATGACTTTGATAATTTTCCTGATAGATGTGGAAGTTTTATTTCCGACAAAGTTCTTGATGAAAGACCACAAGGTGAGTTTACTGATTTAGAGCGAAAAGTAACTGCTGGGGCTATCAATTATCTTCTTGGTGCAGAATTACTCGAAGAAAATGGATATACAGAAGAAGTCATAAATGCACTTAAATCTGTTTTACAGAAAGTTGGTGCAGAAGAAGATCCATTTATAAGGCGGTGCGGAATGACTAATAAAGAGGCTATTAAACTAATTCAAGGAATAGAAGAAGATGGTAGGAATGTTACTTCTGACCATGTTGAGGCTCTTAACCTTGCAATCAAGGCTTTGGAATTTACTGATGAAAATTACCCTAAAACATTTATTGATTATCTTAATGGTGAGCAGATATGAGACTAATTGACGCAGACGCTTTGAGAGACTACGCCTTTGAAATATATCAAGGTAATGGAGTAGAACTTGAAACCCTTATGGTAGTGCCATTGAGAGAAATCAACAATGCCCCAACAGTAGCGGCAATATCAACAGAATTACATGAAAAGATCAGGGATAAACTCATTCGATCAAATTTAAGACCGCAGGGTGAGTGGATAAGATATAGAGATAATCCACATCAGCCCGAACACATCAAATGTTCTAATTGTGGTCAGTATTGGAGTGTTGCAGATCACGATAAGACTTTCGATTTTTGTTTTAAATGTGGTGCATATATGCGGAAAAGGGACAAGCATGAAACTGATAATTGATATACCTGATACAACTTATGCTTTTGTGAAACAGCTACAATGGATAAGTACCGGAAGGGGTAATTGTAAAACCGTACAACAGACAGTAATAAATTCGATCAAGTTCGGTGTTAAGCAACCGCAGGGGAGATGGATCTGCACAGTTCAGTCGAGTTTTCCACAATATGAACCTGATGAATATAGATGTTCTGAATGTGATGGTATAGGGTATAAACTTGATAAATTCTGTAAGCATTGTGGAGCGAGTATGCAGAAAGGCGGTAGCAACGAATGACAGATTCCCAGTGTGTAGATTATTTAGAAAACATTTGTAAGATGTTTGTCAATGGTAGTAAAAATTGTGAAGGATCCGCTTTGGCATACCAGCAGATCTATATATCGGCAATACGACACGCTATAGCCAAATTACAAAGTGAAGTGGAAATAGAAGGCGATACGAAATGAACGAAAAAACTGATTATGGGTTTGGCGTTAAGGTAACTACTCATTTTGATGGTGCGTGGAGTTTCGGAAGTTGTATATCACATTCTTTTGGAGAAACTTATTTGTTTATCAATTTTGCAAAGTGGAGTATTAGCATTGGCTATCTTATGAAAGAAGGTGAAGAAGAATGAGCCTTGATAAAGCAATAGAACACGGCAAAGAACATAGAAAACCGTATAAAGGAGCAAAAGCAATAGATCATACTTGCAGAAATCACGGCAGTTGTGAGTGGTGTATGGGGAACAGACAATATAAGTTTAAGAAGGCAGAGTTGAGAGATAAAGAAGAATGAACGGAACATCATTAACAGATATTGCTAATAGCACTATTGCTGAATTAAAGGAAGAAGGCATTGAGCCTACTCTTGAAAATATCACTGATAGGCTCAATAAGCATATAAATTTAAGTGAATGGGCTGGTTGTAATGGTGGTCTTTGCAGAAATTGTGATGAGTATGAAAATTGCAGATTTGCTCCTGATTTAGAATATATGAGAGGTAAAGAAGAATGAGTATAGGCATAAGCAGTAGTTATGATGAGTATGGCTGGGATACTTCTGATGAAGGATATAATCGAGCCATAAAGGATATTACTAAATATGTGCAAGGTAAGAAAGAATACTACGCAGACGGAACTATGTGTTCTATGTCCGAAAGTATTATTGGAGAAAATATATGTGATGATATTTTGAAACATCTTAAAGGGGTAGAAAAATGAATGACGAGCGATTAGCGGAATTAAAAGAAAAATATAAAAATCGAAATTTATTAGAGGAATTAGCATGGGGCATATACTGGAATCACAGCGGATATACTTCTAAACAAAACGGAGAGTTTTTAAACTGGTTATGCCTGATGGCTTATAGATCCTTGAAAGAAAGACTGCAAGGCGATCTGATAAGCCGTGAGGCTTTAAGAAATACAATCCTAAATGACCACAAGTTAGATGGCTCAAATGCTAATTGGGAAGTTAATCGTATTTTAGTTCATATCGACAATGCTCCGGCAGTTGTTAATGAAAAGTTGACAACTGAAAGATCACAAGGTGAGTGGATAATTGATCAAGAGGAAACTAAAAATACAGTTACTCTTGTAACATATACATGTCCTTTTTGTGGTGAGCGACATTGTTGCAAAATGAACTTTTGTGGTAATTGTGGAGCAGAGTTGAAAGGTAAAGAAGAATGAGCATAACAAAAGAGGACTACATTAAACTCTATAAAGAAACAGGTGTTGGGTGTGCTTTTGAAGAAATTGAACACATGACATATGATGAGGCTAAAGAATACTTATTCACTTGTCCTATCATGGGAGTACCCGAAGATATAGGGCGATTTGAAGAAGAACGAAAAGCGAGATATGAGGCTTGGAGAAAAACGAGAATATGAGTAAACTGGCAGATGGGATCAACGACAGATTGATAAATGAATATATTAGCAAAGTCGGGTGCTGTGATGAGTGCTTTGCTTCCACATACTGCACAGTGAATGGATTAAGAGAAACCCGTGTGCCACAGGACTATTGTGTAAAAAATATAAAAAGATATTTTGGTGATAATACAAAGATGCAGAAAAGAAGAATGACAAAAGAAGAAATAGTACAGTTAGCGATTGACAATGATTTAATATTTTCTGTATATGATGTTCTGCATGATATAGTTATTGCTCAAATGAACAAGTTACAAGATGAAGTTAATGCGGCTAATTCTGATTTAAGACTCATTAAGAAGTTTGCAAATGCTAACAAATTAGACACAATTAAACTTATTTTGGAGGAAGAGAATGAAGCTGATAATTGATATTGATGAAGATATGCTTACCGAGGAAGAAATTGAAGCGTGTATTAAACTTGCGAAAACAGATTTTTCTGATGTTACAGTTCTCCCAAAAGGACATGGAAGATTGATTGATGCTGATGCTTTAGAGCCAGATTATTATGGTGATTGGAATGGATTGTGCATCACAGAAGATAAATACAAGCAAAGTACCATTGACAAGGCACCAACAATTATAGAAGCAGATAAGTGAGGTAGATTGATATGAAACTGATGATTGATATTCCTGATGAAATGTATGATGACATCAAAAACGGATACATTTGTTCTGAATATGCAGATACACTTATTCAGCTAATTCCAAGTAGCAAACCTTATGAAGAAAGACCACAAGGTGAGTGGCTTTTTACAGAAATTGATGAAAATTGTCATGTTTACGGTCAATGCTCCGTTTGTAAAGAAAGAAACAGAATTGGTAAGGCTTGTCGTTCTTGCGGAGCAGAAATGAAAGGCGGTGCAGGATGAAAGTAGTATTTGAAACAATAGGAGCTTTAATCGTTTCATTGTTCTTAATGGTTGTACCTATTTTATGTGCGTTGTCATTTGCTTATAACTGGTATGTAGGACTCAAATTCATTTTGACTGTTGCTTGTTCCGTTGAATGTTTTGGGCTTATGAATTTGTTATGTGAGATAGGGGATAAGCAGGATAAAAAATGAAAGGTGGTACACAATAATAGTATCTTATGAGGTAAAGAAGAATGAGAATTGAATTTGATGAAGAACAAAAAGGTGGGCATATGGATTGTCCTGCTTTAGAGTGCAAATGGAATATAAATGGTATTTGTACTTGTGAAGGTATTATGCCTTGTTTAGATTATGAATATCCGTTATTGAGAGGTAAAGAAGATGACAAAATCTGAAGAAGAAATTATCGACTGGGAATTTGAAGAACTGTTACGACATTTCATATCTTCTTATATCAAGTTGACCGGAGGTTTTGATAGTTTTGACACTTCCATAGATACTCACCAAGAGATTAAGGAGATCTATGATATTAAGATCACAAGGAGATTGAAAAATGGATAATTTTAATTTTGCACAGCAGGGTTGGCAGTGTCCTATTTGTAAGAGGGTATATTCCCCATTTACTCCTATGTGCTATTGTTGTGGAGCAGAGGGTACGACAAATACAAGCACTGATAGGGTTATACATCAGAAAGAACCTCCCCGTTTTACAGAAGAACCTTCAAGTTTTACAAGTGTATTCACAGGGTATGATACTTATACCGCAGAAGATATAAGAACTTGTGATAATTGTAAACACAACGCAGGATTACCAAGTCACAACGGAACCAAGGAATACAGCGGAGCTTGCAAGAAATGTGTTGCTAAAGATATGTGGGAGAGGAAGTATGAGTGAATTGAAAATTGTATCAAACGAAGAATATCTACCGCATGAAGTAAGTGAAGTTATCTGTTTGAAGTGTCTACATAGGTGAATAGCCGTTTATCCTTCTCAAACATTATTAAAAGAACTTGAATGTATATGTGGTGAAATTGGATATGTTATTAAAACAGGACAAACAATACCTGAAGATAGATAATGAGGTAAAGAAGAATGATATGCTATGATTGTAAGGAGTGTAGATATAAATACACGGTTAAGTGTGAAAGCGGTAATGAGTATATTGTTTGTGATAATCAAAAGTGTCAAGAGGAAAAGAAGCAACTTGTCGGAAATTCCGACAGGTCGATAAAGAAGGTGACAAAGAATGATTATACCAAGACACAAAGAATGTGATTTTTGCAACGAGCCTGTTGGAGTAAATAAGCGTTATTTCAAAATTAAAAGTAAAAATTATCTTGTTGGCTATGCAGGTAGTTGTTCTGATAATAGAACATACCATATGTGCGAAGATTGTATGCGAGAATTTGCAAAATATCTTCACTCCAAATTGAGAGGTAAAGAAGAATGACACTTGGAGATATGCTTATAACCTTAAGAACACATCAATTTGAGCGTGTTGAAGTTAGAGATTTTGAGGGAAATGAAATATTTACATGTCCAGTGGATTCAGAAATTATTATCCCATTTAAAGATTGTGATGTTTCTGAATGGTTTCCACACGGATCACCCAATAAAGACGCTACACTTACGGTTTACATTAAGAGGTAAAGAAGAATGAGACTAATTGACGCAGACAATTTGAAATATAAAAACCTTGCGGAAGTTAATGGCAAATTAACTTATGTCTTAACCGCAGAAGAAATCGACAATGCCCCGACAGTTGCGGTTAATTGCAAAGAATGTGATGGATATGAAGCAGGACATTCAGCAGGGTTAAAAGACGCAGAAAGACCACAAAGCGAGATTTTTCCTATGGAAATTGTTGCAGGCAAATGCCCGATTGAGGCTGGCGGAAATTGCCCGTTAAGACCACAGGGCAAGTGGATCAAGAAAATCGACAATGTTGGTTTTATATCTCATATTTGCTCTGAATGTGGTGCAGAAATCGAAGAGGAAGATCCGTGTGATAATAAGTTCTGTTGGAATTGCGGAGCGAAAATGGAGAGTGATGAAGAATGACAAATAAAGAGGCTATTGAACATCTTAAAGAGCTGAAAACATTAAGAATTGAATTTCCGAATGTATTACAAGAGGAGGCTCTCGACCTTGCTATCAAGGCACTTGAAATAATTGATGATGTAAACCATAAGATTTATAGAAACGAGAATTGTCCTCGAAAGAATAGGTGCTATGATTATCAAGGGTATCATTGTGCTGGCTGTGGCTGGGAAGTAAAGCGTGAGGTATAAAGAATGAAATTTATCTGTCAGGCAAATGCGTTAGATAATCTCAAACTCCTTGCTGATCATAACCAGCATGGCGTTCTTATTGTTGGGGATCCGGGTAGCGGTAAGACATACTTGGCAAGAAAATATTCTGAATTTTTAGGTATTCCCGATTTTTACATAATCAATCCAGTTATATCCGACCTGAAAACAATGATTGATACCTGCGTGGAATCCCAAACCAAAGTTGTCATCTGCATAGAAAATCTTGATGGCGGCGTAATTCAGGCTTCTTATCCCTTACTGAAACTGATTGAAGATTGCCCCAGCTACATTTATGTAGTAGTTACTTGTAATAATTTATATGCTATTCCGGACACCATACCAAGCAGATGTGCGGTAGTAACAATGAATCCTGCTACCAAGTCCGACCTTGAACAATATGCTAAAGCAAAAGATACTACAGCATATGAGTTTCTGAAAGATAAGAAAGTATGGAAGTGCATTAAGGGATTCGGTGATACCGATATAGTATTAAAATTCACGCCTGAACATTTAAAATATTTCGATAATTTAGATACCCTGAATTTCACTAAAAATACAGTATCTAATTTATCTTGGACATTACAACATTATGAGGATAAGACAGAAACTCCATTACCCTTGGTGATCAGGTATTTAATGCAAAATGTATGCCAAACATATCGGAAAGCCTGTCTTGATTGCCTTAATGACCTCAATGAGAATAGGATCTCTAAAAATGCCATTATCAGTAAACTGGTATTTGAATTGAAATATACAGAGTAAACTGCTGTAATAATCCGCAATAACCTTATATCTATATGGACTTAATGATTTAATTGTTATGATACATAAGTATAAGGTTATTTTATTATTTATAAGGGGCATTATTATGAAAAGATATATTAAAAGTAGTTTTAATCCTAAAACCATAGAGTATGGCGGTTACTTCATTGATCATTATGAGTACGATGATGGTACAGAAGAATTTGTAGTAGATATTGATCTTGCTGGTGATGGCGATGAGCATTTCTTTGATTCTGAATCTGAAGCTATGGAATTTATTGATGATTTGAACAGAATGGATAATATTAACAAGAAATTAGGTTTCTAATATAAGGAGAAGATAAATGAGTGGTGGTAGTTTAGATTATTTTTATAGCCAGTTAAATGACCATGTTGGAGATTTCAAAGACAGAGAGCTTGATGAACTCGTAGGGGATCTTGCTGAACTATTCCATGTTAGGGAGTGGTATCTGTCCGGTGATTATTGCGAGGGTGAATGGAACGAATCAAGGGATAAGTTTAAGCAAAAGTGGTTTACTGATGTTAGCAGACAACAAAGAGTAGAACAGGCTTTTGATAATGCCAAAAATGAATTATTACAATCTTTCGGGTTTGAAACCAAATATTGTAAGGATTGCAAGCATTGGACTGTTTCTGATAAGCACAAAGAAGGCAGATATGGTAATTGCGAATTTGAGACAGGGTGCTATATGCACAGGTGCGAAACTTGTGAGAAGTGGGAGAAGAAGTAATATAAGGCTGATAACCTTTTATAGTTACAGTTAAATAATAGTAGATTACTTTTTAATATAAGGAGGTACAACTATGGGTAAATATGGTTCTGATGAGCAGGTAAAATTCTTTTACAATGGCGAATTTTTAGGTGCTTCCGATCCGGAGTACATGGATTGCCGTAGGCTTTATGATGTTATGCAATCAGATAAGGTATTGTCAGATTTAATTCTTGAATACTTAAACTCATTTGGTGATCCTATTTATCCTATCTCTGATGAAGAATGGGATGAGCCTGAAACAGATTCCAGCAAATTAGATATTTGGGATTTATACAATACCTTTATGGATTGGATTAGCCGTGAATACAGAGAATACCCGGAAGATTTTTATGTAGACCTTTCTGTACCGAGATCAGGTAAGCATACTTTGGAAATCTTTACGGGTTCCGTAGCAGAAGAAAATGTAGTAGGTTCTAAAAAGATTAAGGCTTCCAAAGGTGGCAGAACCTATACAGCCCTCTACAATGGGGAGATCTTCGATGTTTCTTCTGATTGTGATACCTTAATTGAGCAATTAAAGGCTGAAATTGATGAAGCTATTGCTGACGGTGATGTAGAAAACATTGATTTTGGCGAGTGCTGGGTAGAGGATGACGATGAAGAAGTAATGTATATCGCTGACGGTGATGCCGATTACGCAGAGTATATTTAATTAAATGAAAATTTATATTCGCAACACTTCAAAAATTTATGCAGGAGCATCTTCTAAACCAGAGGGTGCTTCTAATTCATTAAAATTCTATCATTATGATGATCGTGAATTTTCGGTTGGAGATGTGATAACTGGAAATTTTTATCCTACACAATTTGATGTTATTAAAGCGGAATACTCCAAAGTTTGTCCTGAAATTGATGACATAACTAAAGTTTTATATATGTATGACGCCCCAGTAGATGAATCCTTTGAGGTGTATAAGTTTGGCTATGTTGTTTCTCCGGATTGTTGTTTGCGAAGATTTTCTGATTATTCTTATGTAATGTGTTGTCTGCATATTAACGATATTGTCAGCAAACATTCCGCTTGGGGAGAAAAGACTTTATCTAATGTAATTTCTGAATACAGTACACTAATGGCTAATGCTTATATTGGGAATCATAATGCTATGAAATCTCTTAAAGATTCCTATAGTGTAGACATTTCTAATGAAATTGAGTATATCAGCAATAATGGAACTATTGTTTCAGTAATACAAAATCCTGATAAGTGATAAACCTTTTATTTATATGAATTTATATTTTTTAACTATATAAAGGAGATTATAAGATTATGCGTAGTTTTTATGTTTCAGTAAAAGATTTTATTTATGAAACTGTACCTGCAAATGCCCAGATTTTAGTATATAGCAGTATGATGAGTGATCACGGAGAAGTATTATTTGAGGGTACTCCTGATGACTTGTTCGATAATAATAAGCCACTTGCACAAGATTTTACTTCTTGGCTTATAGATGAGGCTGTGGCAAACAACAATGTCCTTGAAATAGGTTGTTTTAAGAGATGATCCAAGATAATATCTTTATAGCAATAATATAAAGGAGATTATAAGATTATGAAAAGATATATTAGTGCGGCAAATAGACGGAAACAGCTTATAGATATTACATATTTCTATCAGGAGAATAGAGGTGACGCACACAGACGGGCGAGCTTTTATTTAGGTATAGGTGCTACATATACTACTAATTTTTACCGTAGACAACCTGATACTGTATGTCAAAACTGGCAACTGGAATTTAGAGGGGACAAGATAGTTAATCTGGCTGATGCAGAGATAATAGAAGATTATATATATGCTATCAGTTATATAATCCGAAATCATCGTGATTTATTTCCGTCAGATGTCGATTTTAGTAGTTGTGGTAGAGCAGATAGGATTTTAGGCATACTGGATAGTCAATATTATGGGATTACTATCTATTTAGATGACAAGTCTGAATTTGAATTAGTCAGGAATGTTTTATCCGAAGAGGGATTAGTGCTGGAAAAGAAATAAAGATAACATATTTACAATAATATAAAGGAGAATTAAAGATTATGCGTTTATCGGAATTACTTAATCTGATGCAGACATCTAGCCACGGCATATATCCTCGTATTTTCATATCTGATTATGGATCTAGTGATGTCAGTGGTGATTTTGGTTATGTCGATGAGGTACTTGCTCTTGATGACGAGTATGCTTTTTTATTAGATGCAGAAGTAACCCATATAGATTTCGAAAACGGTGTTAATGGGGAATTGTATCTTGACATTCAGGTACAGTCATAATACTTATGTTACAAGATAATGTCTTTACAACAGTAATCCAATCCAGTCAACTCTCTGAAATACCTTTGAATACCAAGATATATAATTCAAAGGATTTCAGTGAGATTGTCTGTGTAAAATTACCACCTCAAATGCCAAGAGATATGGAATTATCCGAGATCTATAATCTTGAAACTTCGAAGGAACTGGATTTTGCAGACTTCGTAGAAAGAGATGAACAAAGACCTTGGATTGATATTCAGGCAACTATCCTTGACACAATGACTGGTCAGCATGTTTATCGAATGACATTTCAGAAACCTGATTGTAAGCTAAAGGCTACCTGCTGGTTCAGTTATATTATTCAGGATAATAATCCGGAGAAACCATATATCTATATGAACCGAGATGAGGATTCAGGTGGATCCAGTAGTTCGGGGTAATACATGTAACAAATAAAACGCATAATGGGTGGTAGGCTGGAATAAACTTACCGCCCTAATTTTTTATTACGAGGGATTTGATGAAACGCTATATTGTTGCTACAACTATGCCTGATTTTGAAAATCTATATGATTTCAGTAGTTTTCATCAGCAGATAGATGATACGCTTAAATACTTTCCAAAATTTAAGGAACCTATAAAATCTTCGTTATGTAAGCGGCTGAACAACAAGCCTATAAATCAGTTGACACTTGAAGATATTGCGGTTCTTTATACAATGTATTGGACTTGGTATATGGGTGAACGATATAGTCAAGACGGCGATTTTATAAAGTGGCTGGCAGACGCTTGGGAGTGGCATGAAGAAGATTTTAGATCATGCTATGACTGGGTTCATACCTTTACTTTTCCGTTGACAATTTATAGGGCGGTTACTGATAAGCAGGAGCTTACCCAAGATATATCCGGAAAATCAAGAGCATGGTCTTGGACTACGGATCCTAATTTGTATTCTGCGGATAATTCCGCTTTTAAGAATTGCAAGAATGTCTATTCCGCAGAGATAAATGCTAATGTCATATCCAACATATACACTATTTCAAATTTTGTGTCCTATTCCTCTCGCCCTCAATACGGCAGATACCCTGAATGTGAAATAACCCTAAAAGACCGATTTAAGATGTCAGATCTACATAATCTGACAAAGATAAAGTAAGAGCATAACCTTATATTATAGTAAGATATTTATTTATATTTGAATTTTGAGAGGTAGTATCAAAATATGAGATTGCAAAGAATCTATTCATCAAAGATATATTTAACCAGCTCTCGTAAAGATAGGATTCATGCCGCTATACAGGATCCTATCAATGTTGAGTTAGTTCAGCAACTTTCAGATTATCTTGATGATGAAGCTAAAATGGAGTTAGAGGAAGCCCAGTCTGAAATTAAGCAGAAGGCTGAAAAGAGTGAAACGGACAAGTCAACCGAACAATCTTCTTCATCTTCCGAGGATTCTTCAAGACCTACACTTCCAACAGGTAATTCTTCCTTTTCGGGTAGCCCCTTGGCTGACTTCGGTGAAGATGAGTTTTCTGATGTTGATGATGCTGGTGTAGACACAGACACTTCTGATGAACCTGCCGATGAAATAGTAGAATCTGTAACCCAAGAGGGTGAACCCATTACCGCTACTTCTTTAATTTGGACTACTATTGAGGATATAGTAAGCGATTGTGATACTATTAAGGGTACTCTTAACACAAGAGAAGATACCAGCGGTGTTACAAGATTAGAAGTAAAAGATAATGAACTTTGGATTTATTACAATGATGACAGCAATCTTAATGATAAGATGATTGAAGTAATCAGCGTACTTAATTCCACTGGATATACTTATTTGAAGTTCAACCGACTTGCAAGATCTAATAATGCCATTGTATTTGACATCAATCTTAATTTTGCAGATCAGATTAAGTCAAACAAGGAGTTAGAAGAAAAGAAGTAAATTATGAAAGATTTACCTGTTAAAGATGAATTAGACTTCCAGTATCTTCTTCAATTACTTCCACCCTTGGAGAACGAACCCGAATTTGCTTGGCTCCCGGAACTGTTCAGTATTATTGGTGCGAGAAATCTTATAACCCTCTGCAAGTACGCAGGGGGCGAAACTATTAAAGTACCTACGCTGGAACAGTTGGCACAAGATATAGAAGCTCTACAGTGGTACTATGATGTATTTATCAGCAGGAAAAAAGAACTGGGGGAGATCCCTGCTGAATTATGTGCTTTGGTGATGAAGATAAGGAATATATATAATGCTTGAAACTGTAAAGACATATATTCGGGATCTGCCTGACATCCCATTTAGTATCTATTATCAGAACTATATCTGTGATGTTCAAGATCGGAATATCGTATTAGAGGTTAATAGCATTAAGACTGATGAGATATTAACAATAGAACGCCTGATAACTTCAATCAAGCGAAGATTGTAATAAAACCTTATATTTATATATACATTATTGTAGAGGTTAGTATGACAGTAACAAAAATCACTTCATCCGATTCCGTTATTACTTCATCTGATATTCAGGTAAAGTATGAACAACTTTACGAGTTTTTGATGGATTTCCTGTGGGAGTTCCCGGTTGTCCAGTCTATCGCTAATCTTGAAATTGCTGTATTTAAGAGATTTCCTGACAAAGATGAGATGATTAAAGCATTAAATGAATTAAAGCGTAACATCTCCGCAACTTATAATGAGCTGGAAACCGAAGAAGATGAGGTCGAGTTTAAGGAAACCTTTGAATCCTTGGAAGAAGCCATAAATGACTTCGATCCCGAACATGCTGGTTGTGAATTGTATGGAGTTGAGACTGTTATTGATGGTCCTGAAGATGCACTGACCGCTTCTGACGATATAGACACAGAGGAAGAAGGGGCAGGAAAGCGTAAATTCCGTATTGGAAACATCAGGAAGATCACCAAAGAAGAACGAGAGCTTCAAGAAGAAGCCGCAAATACATTAAGTAATCCATTTGAAAATACGGAGGAAGAATAATAATGAGAATTTCTAAATCTACAAAGACAGATGTAAAGGCTTCAGTAGAACCTAATACGCCTGATGCAAATAAGGCAAAGTTGGTAAGACAGATTATTAAGCAAGCAGAAGAAATTAGAGATTATTTCCAGTCTCATAATAATAATCTTAATCGTACACAGGAACAGTATTTAGAAGATTTGTCTGACGGTATTGATAATCAGTCTGTTATGGCTATCCGTGAGGCTGTTGAGAGCCTTAAATTTAATAGTAAGAATCTTCGTAAGGAGCAATATTATCTTATAGAGGATTTGTATGATGAGTTCAACTTGGCTAATGGTAAGTTTGAGGGTATGGGCAGACCGGGTTCTGATGATGTAGATGCTTGTGGAGACATAAAGGCTTCAAAGAAACTTTCTGCTAATGATCAGGCATTAACCCATATCAAAGCGGCAATAGACATTCTCGGTAAGTCAGGTCAGAAGGATGAAGTTACAAAAGATTCTATTGCTAATCTTGCTACTGTAATGTTTGATATTAAGGGAAATAAGTGAGGAATATTAAGTATGAGAAGATTTACTGTTTATCCTAAAAATTATGTATCTGCTACAACAAAGAAAGAACTGGAACAACGCCGAAAAGGTTTAAGGGATGCTCGCTATTCTGAATTAGAGCAAGCAGGTGTTACCCGTGATGAAATTAGAAACGCTGGATTTTTTAGCAAATTAAATTCTCATCTTCCTGCTGGTCGTGCTGAATATTACAATACCCAAAGCGAAGAACTCGATGCTATTGATATGCTACATTCTATTTTGGCTTATGAGCCGGGGCATACTGTTGATAGCTTAATGGCAAATAGATATATGCAGAGGTACATTAAATCCTTGGGCGCAGATCGTGTTGCTGAACTATGTCAGCAAGAGTTAGATGAGTTTGCTAATGCAAGAGTAAACAAAGATGTATTTGTTGATGACGAGGGCTTGTCCTATAATTCTGTTACTTTCAGAGATGAAGAATAATATAAGTCATTACAATAAATTATTAACGCAATAAAAGGTTAGATCATAGGATTTAACCTTTTATAATATTGAAGAAGAACATAAATTTATAACCTTCGGAGAATACATAAAATGGTAATTTTAGCCGCAGAAATAGCACAAATAGACTGGGGAACGGTGATTGTTCAATCACTTATTACCCTCGGAGTAGTATTTGGTGGTGCTGGGTACTGGGAATATAGGCGAGCCAAGTTGCAGAAAAAATGGGATGAAGAAAGCAAGAAGAACGGTGTAGAGAATAAAGTAGATATACTATCTGACGATGTAAAGAAGATCAATACTACCATAGAGTTTATGGCAGAGGATGTATTAGAACTTAAACAAGATATAGCATTACTTCAAGAAGCCAATGAAGTCACTATTAGATATAGAGAGACACGAGATGAGCAGGATAGGGTAAGTTCTGAAGAACGAACTGCACTTATAGAGTCCATGAGAGCGATGATCAGGGATAGACTTTTAGACGCTTATGAAAGGTGTGTGACAAAAGGCTACTACACCATAGAAGAACGGGAAACATACAGCAAACTATACGAATGTTATCATGGTAAAACCTTAAAGGGTAACGGCGTAATGGAAGAACTGCGAGAGGAAATGCTACGACTTCCGAAGAAAAAGGAAGATGTGAAAAAAGAGATTGTAAAGAAGTAATTTGAAGATACATATACCACATTGGTTTTCTCACCTTATTTGATTCAGGCTTTGGTGCTATCCGGAGCCTGAATTATTTATATTAGTATTGAACTATAAATATTTGTATTGTATAATATCGGTACAAATTATGAGTAGGAGGATTACTACATGGGCAGACCAAAAGGAAAAACAACTGAATGTACGAGTTTTAGCTTAAACAGAGATGTTCTTGCAAGACTAAATGCTTATTCCGAAGAATCTATGATTTCCAAGACAAAGGTAGTTGAGAGATCCATAACAGAGTATTTGGATAAGGTCGGATTTAAGATGGAGGGTGCTGATATGTAAATCTTATATAAAGGAGAACATATTATGCTTTACCTAAACAAAGAAGATTCTAAAATTCTGTTCGATACCAATATGGTACTTTATGAACTATTTCAGGCTGGTCTACTTACATCAGAACAAGAGCAGGTGCTTGCAAGGTTTTATAAGTTACGGCAGGATTCGGAAGCCTACTCAAACAGATGTAGAAGTAAGGCGAAGAAGTCAGTTCAGGAAAAACGCAAGGTAGATAAGACATACGCACACAGTAAGAAACACAATTAAATATTTTTAGATATAAAATGGTATAAATATATTGTATTTGTACCATTTTATATTATAATTATAATATACTAACAATCTAAAAGGAGCAGATGTCATGGAAAACAAGTTTGATTACATGCCGTTAGTATCGGATTGTGTACTTACTGCTTTAAGTAACTATAACTCCGGTATATCAAAAGACCAGTTTTATAGCATGAATATACTGGATGCTACTGATGTGACCGAAGATGATATGCGTGATGTCAACGAGGGAGTTATCCAGTATTGCCGGGAGAATGGATGCTATGCGGCATTACCGCCTTTTGAGGAAGGTGCATTTATTGATCGTAGCGAGCGTAGATACACCCATTGGAAAGTTTTAGAAGTTCAAGATGAGTATTTCCGATTAGAATTTAATCACTACCCGATTATCTTTGTAGATAATGAAACTTTTATCCGTGTTAAGCAGGGCGATTCAATCAATATAGATCACCCTTGCTGGTATCGGTCTTGCAGAACTGTGGTAAAGGTTAAACTCCTTACAACTGAAGAGCATGTAGAAATGCTTTCTCGCCACCCTGATTTTATAGGTATAGACGAGCAGATTGCTGAACGCCCTGAACTGATCACCCAGTTATCTAATCTGCTGAAAACCCAGTACCATGTTGGCGGCGTACTTGAAGATTATGAGTATTATATGCCCCATGATCTGAAAAAACTGGTAAAGAAGGGTAAGTATTATACTTCTGATGGTCAGTTTGTTAATAGCTCGTGGATTAAATCGGTTGTTGCTGATACATTAGAGCTGGGTATGGAAGCTGGGTTACAGAGTATGTTATTTTGTAGCACTGGACCAATAATCGAGATGTTTGTATATATGAACTATATGCTCTCTCAAAAATCAACAAGTTCATCTACATTAAGGCATATCACTTCCTACTATGTCCCTGATACCGAAGCTCCTGAACTTCGTAAGGAGAGGCACTTTGGCAAGATCAAGGTTATATCTGAAAAGAAACCGAGATCTGTAAATGCCAAGAATATCCAGCGAATTTATACGACAGCCGTATGGCAGAGAAGGAGCCATTTAAGACACTTGGCATCTGGTAAAGTAGTTCCTGTCAAATCTGCTACTTGTAAGAGACATAATGTTGAAGATGTTCTTGCACCACAGGTGATTTACAAGATATAATTTGTATGTCTATCCGTATGGTGTAATTGGTAGCACGATAGTCTCCAAAACTGTTTGTCAGGGTTCAAGTCCTTGTGCGGATGCCATTTATATATGAGGTATGGTATGAAACGATATATTAAATTTTCTAAAGATTTATAACTCGTATCTGCATTAAATAGTTAAAAGGGTAGGCGATAAACCTACCCTTTTTCTTTTAACCTTATATATTTATATCAAAACATAATATAAAGGAATGTTAATCGGTATGGATAACGAACCTAAAACCGTTGGGGGAGTGGACAATACAGATGTTTCTCTTACTAATCCCCTACTAATAGCACAAATAAATCAAGCGGCAGAGATGCGTACATCTCTCTTAACTTGCACTACAAGTGATTTAAGATCCGCAAAAGTAGCATTACAGAATATAGCCGTATTACAGATATATCACGAAGTAGCAAAGATTATCCGTTTTACGGAACAAATGGATAGGTGGGAAGATAAGCTCTACGACAGTATGGATATGTGCATAGGCGGTATGGATTCCGCCGATCCTGCTACTTTAATGCTAATGCTTAAAGTGCAGGGGGATTTATACAAGACTATGGTATTATCCCAAGAGTTGTTAAAGCCTTATATGAATATTGATTTAGAAGCCATAGCCCCACCCAAAGCCATAAACGAAGATACCTCTTTTGGTGCCGCTATACTACCGAGGGAATCAAGAGCAGTAATCAGAAACGGCGCACAAGCACTTTTAACCGAACTCCGTAAAACTGAAAACCTTCCAGTAGACGAGAACAATAATGACGGAAATAGTACAGCCGATACACAGTGATTCATTAGACTATGAGGATATAATCTCACGCATAAGGGGCATATATAATAGTTGCTCACCTATTGAACAACGCCAGTTATTAAAGATACTGGAAGAATTAGGCGATAAAGGCTATTCAGGAACTCTCGAAAAGATATACCTTGTAGACTTTAAAGAAGTCCCCGTCAGCATAGACAGATTTTTAACCGATCCTCAATACCTTGGAGAATCCAATGATTGTGGAAGGCAGATTTATCCGGGCTGGTGGGATGCTCATCACAGCGTTTTCGATGCCCAATCTGATAAGTATGAAATTATTTTATCAGGTGCCACTCGTATAGGTAAAACATCTACGGCGGTATCAATGATGTGCTATATGACATATCTCTTGATGTGTTATCGTAATCCGCAGAAGTATTTTGGTTTGAAAGATGTATCAAGAGCAACAATCGCTTTTGCAAATTTGACAAAAGAATTAGCCGAAGGTGTTGCTTTCCGAGAGTATAACGATACTCTTAAAAAATCACCTTGGTTTAATACACATGGCAGATTTACAAATGCTCGACACCCCATTTATATTCCCGAAGGTGATCATATAGAGTTAGTTGCCGCTTCGGATTCTGCTCATGTTTTGGGTATGCAACTTTGGTGCCTTGTGGGTAGCACCGAGATTGTAACTTCTGAAGGAATTAAATCTTTGGCAGAGTTAGAGGGTACGCAAGTATCTGTTTTGCAATATGATTATGCTTCTTCTTCATATACATTTACTAATGCCCCAGTTATAAAGACTAAATATGTCCAAGATACTATAAAGATAACATTAGAAGATGGTACAATTTTTGAAGGAACTCCGGAACATCAAGTAATGTTAGTTGATGGTACATATAAGCGGTTAGACGAATTAACTGATATTGATGAGGTATTATCTTTACGAGTGATTACTACTCCGAGAGGACACCTGTTGATGAAAATATCTAAAATAGAACATATACATTATGAAGAACCTATTCCTGTATATGATGTGGTCAATGCTGGGAATTTACATAATTTTGTAGTGCATACAGATAACAGTAATGTAGTTGCACATAATTGTTTATTACAAGACGAGGTAAACTTTGCAAAGGCTGGTATCAAAGATATATCTAAATCCAAAGCACACATGAAGCAGATGTATGATACCGCTAATGCCCGTATTACTGGTACATTTAAGTTGAATGGTAAGATCTATGGCAAGATGTTTACCTGCTCATCAAAGAATACTGATAATGATTATCTTTCTGAACATATAGAGAAACAGTTAGACGCTGGTAATACCCACATGTATCTATTTGATAAACCCCAGTGGGAAGTATTACCTAAATACCGTTTCGGAGATGAGACATTCTATATTACTGTTGGTGATAGATACAAGCGTGGCTTTGTAGTGTCTGATGAAAATTCAGATGAAGCTCATTTACAGGAATACAGGAATGAGGGGTATCAAGTATTAGAAGTTCCAGCAGACTATAAACCTAATTTTAGAGCTGATTATGATATTGCGTTGCGAGATATTGCAGGTATATCAGTAATCGGTGCTATGGGTTTTATTACACAGGAGATGATAACTCCGAATATTTCTGAAGATAGGGTAAATCCGTTCTTTGAGGATTATTACGAAATAGGGATTCAAGACAATGATACTTTGGAGAGACACTTTCATCTTGATGTAGTTCCTGCGGAATTAAAGCGTAAACCTCTGTATGTTCACATCGACTTTGCAGAAAATTCCGACCACATAGGTCTTTCCGGGGGTGTTAGAGATGGTGATAAATTTGTCGTAGATCCTATTACCTTGAAGAAAATATCTATGCCATTCTTCAGGCAGATATTTCAGGTAGCTATCGGCGCACCAAGGGGTGATAGGATGTCATTTCAGAAGGTAATCAATTTTATAGTGTGGCTTAAGCAAAACGGGTTTAATGTATATATGTGTACTGCGGATCGCTTCCAGTCTACCTATGCACTGGAAAGTTTAAGACAACAGGGATTTACTACTGAACATGTATCTGTTGATAAAACCGATCAACCATATATAGGGTTGCGAAACTTATTGCAGGATCAGAGAATCGAGTTGATTAAAAATGATCTGCAAGAAGTTGAGATGATAAACCTGCAACGCATAAATGATCGTGTGGATCATAAGCCACAAGCAAGTTCCAATTCTACTGTTATGCCGTGTTTGGCTAATGGTTACAACAGTAAGGGTATTGGTAAGGACTGTGCAGATGCTCTTTGTGGGTGGACTGCGGCGGCTATCCTACACGCAGAAGTAGTTAAACCACATACTAAACCTGTACTAAATGCAATAGCCAGCGTTAATGGTGCAAGAAACTATGGTGTAGGACCGAATGGGAAACCAAAATATATCCCCGGTTTTGGTCAGCAATACAGGAAGTATTAAGCTACGGCTTAACTTTAAATAATACATTATTATAAAGGAGAACAATTTTATGTTAGTTACAAAAACCTTTTGTAAGCCCGGATCCCTCGTTTACATTGTCCCCACCGGATTACTCGTATCTTTAAGGTATGATGTTCATGGTTCCCTCAATTTAATTTCAAAGGGGTATTTCGCTCATGGGGATCCTGCAATAGAGGAATCTGCTATCTCTGACAAGTTTTTAGATGCGGTTGTCAAGAATGGGTTAGTTCCGGGTTCTATTCGTATTACTGGAACAACTTCTGTTATTTGGGGCGTATTCTACTCTGATGAGTTTAAATCCCCTAATGGAGAAGTGCCTGAATGTGAATATGATAGGATTATTAACGATATTATTTCAGGTAATATCAAATATAAATTCTTCATCGGACACATGGACAGTGGGGCAACTACTATCAGTAATCCTACCGCTTTGAATACTTGGGGTAAGATGTCGGGTTTTGATATTCTCCCCTCTTGGCTTGTCCCGTCAGACGCTACCGATAAATCTCTTAAAGATTTCATTTCAAGTAATATCCACTATCCTTTTAAATATCCTCTTGTTTCAGGCTACATTGTTTATGAAAACGCAGGGAACCCTTATTTTTATCGGTTGAGCCTTCGTACCGTAACCGTCAAGGATGCTACCAAATATGTAAAACATTCAGGGTATATAAAGTACAAGGTTCAGTATGACGATGAATACCTCTATATGAATTATCCCGATGCGGCGTTCTTTAATGTAAAGAAGAACTCCCAGCTCATTCTTGATGGTGAAACAGTTATTTGGAGTAATACTAAATCATCTAACCATTCCGATAGATTACCGAAGCGTATTGTATGTAAATCCTGCGGTAATATTTTAGATGTACCTGATACTGGATATATGACTTGTACTAATCCATATTGCACTTCATTACTTTACCCAAGGATTGAGAGATTCTGCACTGTTTTAGGATTAGATGTATTGTCAAAAGAGCAATTTGATAAGTATGTAAAGGATTCAGAATTGCAGATCCTTCCTGATGTGTTACTTCTCCCGGAGTACAAAGATACGAAGATCAAGAAGAATCTTTGGGAAATCATCTTTGCTTGCTTACCTATTGAGGTAGGTACAGATAAACAATGGCTTATTAAATTCTGTAATCGTTGCAATAACAATTATCAGACGGTCAAATTTTACTTTGATAGTCCGGTCAGGATCTACACAGAGCTGGATATGAATGTATCACGCCGCTTGGCTAACTGGTTGTCCGAACCTCAAAACATTTTGGAGTTACACACAATCATAAATTCAGATCAGATTGAAATTGCTGTTCACGACAAGATTATGAACTTTGATGGCGCACCTATATTCCGCAATAAGACTATCTATATTACTGGTGTATTCAAGCATGGATCCCACGCAGATATTAGATCAATACTGGAAAGTTATTCTGCAACAGTAGTTACGGACTTTGATAATTATATTCAGTGTGTACTTGTCGGAGATATTAAAGATGGTATTGACGGTCAGGCTATCCTTGCCGCAAGGGAACTTCACTTACCTATTTTCAACGAATCTGAATTTTTCGCCAAGTACGATATTGATACAGACCTTGAAAAGTTCCTCTTATAACCTTTTATAGAAACGGAGGAATTTCTTAATGGCTACTTGGTATCAAAGATTATTTAGTCCGAAAAAGCAACAAGTTTCTCGTTTGAGAAGTACAGTTGCCGTTGGCGGTTCCATATACAGAATATCTGATTTAAGAACTAATTCCGATATTGAAGATATTCGTACACAGATTTTAGTAATGCGAGCATTGGCAAGGGATTCCCAAATCAGTACCGCATTAACCTATTATGCTACTGATGCCACTACCCCTAATACGGCTGGCGATATTATTTGGGCTACTGCAATAGAACCCAAATATCAGGAAGTGGCTGATATTGTAAATGAATGTTTTAAGCGTTGGAAAGTAAACAACTATGTAGGTGATCATATCTTGGAGCTGGCTACTATTGGTCAGTTCTATATGCCTACTACGGAGATGTATCGTGGTCCAGCAACTAACCAAAGACGAGAATTGATGTCATTAGACAATAATACTCTCGCTAATATGGATTACGATTTAATACCTTCTTACATGATTCCGCCCGAAGATATTATTCATCTTTGGTATAGGGGTGAGCCACAGGGTTATGTTTATCAGCCATCTGACGCAGAATCAGGTATGTTTAGCCGTAGTGAAGCTATCTCTTATCCTGAATCTTCTATTATTCATTTTTCGCTGGGTGGCTTGCTTGGCAAGTATCATATTTCAGCATTAGATTCAAATAATAACACTATCGACTACGACATTCAGTTTGCGGATCCGCTGATGTCCAATGCGGTACAGCCTACGCAAACATTAAGTCTTTTGGAAGATGCCCTGCTACTTTCATCTCTTACAAGAGCCGTTAAGTTCGTAAATGTTGAATGTGGCGATTTGGGTGATGAAGATGAGATAGGACTTCAACTTCAAAAGATTAAGGATAAGATTGAGCAACAATTAGCACTTAATACCTCTACCGGAGATATTCAGAGTTTTGTAAATCCCCAAAGTCCGAATAACCTGATTTATTTGGCGAGAGTAAATGGGGCAGATGCTATATCTATTACAGATATGAATATGGCAGAAACTACCGACAGTGATAATAAGTTATTGGACTATTATCAGAATAAGAAGTTGTCTGTTCTTGGCGTTCCCAAGGAAGCCATGAACTTCTCATCTGCCGAGGGTTTAGGTGGAGCAGGTGCGGTAATGTCACAGAGATCTGCTTTGTATGCCAATAGGCTCACAAGACTTGAAACCGCATACAAAAATGGCTGGACAGATGCCCTTAATAAATATTTCTTATCAAGGAATATGAGTGGATTTGTTGATAAGTTTGTTCTTAATATGTCACCAATCATTACCAATATGGATCAAGTTCTGTTTGAAAAGCGTGATGCCACCATTAGTCAGGCACAGAATATTGTCAATATGATGAAAGAACTTGGCATTGAGAAGGCAGATGATTACAAGCAAGCAATCACAGAGATACTTACCCAAGCGTTCCCTCAAACTGGATCTGCGGTAAATACTTGGAAGGTAGATGTTAATGCTGGTGGCGGTGAATCCGGTGGCATGGGTGGATTTTAATGAAAGGTAGGTTAGCATAAAACCGTTATGACAACTAATGAATTGACAGCTTGTTTCTTTTCAGATTTAAAGAAGTACAACACATCAAATTTCAAAACTCTTGAAAAAGCTAATCTTGCCGAAGATGGTGATAGCCCTATGGTAAGAAAAGCCTTTTCAAGTGTTATTACGAGATATTTTATTTTTAGGGAAAAGCACCCCGAAATCACAGATGAAGAAAATAAGATATTGTATTACAAACTTAAATTAGATTTAGTGGCAAAGTATTTCAGTGAATACCCTGAAACAACTACTGATAATCTTGTAGGGTTTCAGATTGAATTGAAAAACTATGTCAAAGAGCATAAAGAATATCTTGAAGTAGAGAAAGCAGAAAAGGTAACGGCATGAGTAATCCGCTTCGTTATAACATCTCACATTGGGTACAGTTAGCTGAATGTAAATCAAATAATTCAACTGATCTGTATATTACGGTAAAGCAAGTAATAGATGATGGCAGTCACAGACTTACTGGAACTATAATTATGGTAAATCATACCCAGTACGGTAATCTGTTTACCTGCCTAATCAATTCCAGCGGAAGTTTGCTGACACCCGATCCCTATTCAGGAGTTATAAAAGAGTTCTCTACTGACGAGATACTGGAGGAATTAAATAAATTCGGCTTTGATGTTACATTTGAAATCAACCAGCATTTAAGCGGCGATCAGATTTCCTACCTTATTACACTCAACGACCTTGGCTTTGATAAGATTAGAAAGCTCTATGTCTATCGAGATGGCGATATGATCATATCCGGGAATACTGAAACCATTCAAAGACATTACTCGGAGTACATTGTGGCGTTTAATGTAGAAAAATGTCCTGACTGGATTCAAAATGATTACACTTGCAGTGAAAAGGTATTCCTTAATGCTCTGAATATTAGTGGGGCTATGAACCTTACGGATCTTAAACAGACTAAAGGCTTTGATTGGACTTGGCTTACTTATGTAGCAAATATTGAAGATATTATTGAAGATAATGGGCAGGGGGATTGAGTTATGAAAAGATATGTTAGAGCAAACGGGCAACCAATAGTACAATCTGCCCCAGAACCCATAGGCTACGGTCCAGTTTTAACCATAGATACCCTGAAAGTAAGAAAAACTGACTATGCAACTTACCAATATAACAGAGTACGCAGAGTATATGAAGACGCTGTAGGTCGTTGTGCCGATGGTAGTAAGTTATTATACTATCAATATGCTAATCATCTGCATATTGTATATTTTAGTGATTGTTACTTAAATGGTCCAATGTCTATGCTACGCTGGGAACATTCACACGGTCTCTGAACTTGGGGAATAATGCCATATGAAAATATACATTCGGGCATATTGGTTTGATGATGACAATGAATCCATAGATGATTTCATCTATGGGCGTAATCATTATTCTGATAGTGCTGATGATATAGGTGAACCCGAAGAAGTTATACCGTATGATCCTGATGAAGATACTATTGGGTACAGTGATTTTGATGAGTATGAACTTTACGACTATTCTGAATACGAAGATTTTTATGATCACATAAAGAAACGAAAGGTTTATGTGCCTTTGCGAGTAGCAAGAGATATTCCTGATTACAATGCTTATCGTAAAAACCTATTTGGGACTTTATATCTGTCAATGCAATCAGGCGAATCAATAGAAACCTTATACGATGAGATCTGTTCTACATTTCCCGGAATACTGAAAGCTGATGTTATAAATGAATCTGATATGCTTTTAGAGATTGTGGATGCCACACTGTATGCACAAAATCTTTTAAATGCGGCTTAAATAAGGAGACTATTTATGAAACGATACATTAGAAGTTCAGGGGATATTTCTTATACACTACTTAAACAGGCTATGGATATGGTTAAGTGTTTCGACCATACTGAATACGACATAGATAATCACCGTATTGTAGTACCGTTAAGCCCCGGAACCACCAAAGACGATATTATGCAAGAGGGTATGTTAGGTTCTTGGTTTGTAGATCATGGATTTGAGCTATCTTTTACTACTGGTGATTTTGAGTATCTGACCAAGGGGACATTAAATACAAGGGCTATGCGTAGAGAAGGTGCTGGCAATAAAAGATATTTACGCAATAGAACCATTATGACAATAACTTGGTGATGATTTAATATACTGATGAATTTTTGAAAAGGAAACTACAATGAGTAATCACTTAATAGGTTCAGATATAACATTAATGCGTAAAAGATACAATGAAGCTCTCCAAATGAGAGGGATCCCCTGTACCTATCAATTTCCTAATCTTGCGCAAGCTAATGAGCAGGGCGAACCGGAGATTGACAGTTATTCTGAACCTATGCCTACTCATGTATTTTATGATGGTAATCCAAAAGTAAAAACATTCAAGAGGTTTGGCTGGGTAGTTGATAATGATAAGGATTTACCATTTTTGATCCATTGTAGCTGGGATTTACCCAAAGTACAAAAAGATAGTATTTTTAGTATTGCAGGTGAGTATTCTGAATTGCCTGAAAGGAAGTTCAGGGTTACAGAGATAAGTTATGATCTCCAAGCCCCTGATCACCTTGTATGTCAGATAGTCCCCGTTGCTAATAATCAACCGATTGTTGGGAAAACAAGAAAAGAGATTGCACAGACATTTAATAAATCCAGCTATTTTATTAAAGATAATTCGGATTATCGTGGCGCACCAGTAGACGGAGCCTATCATCCGGGAGATAAGTGAGGATAGCAATTATGATAGACCTTGAGGGACTTACAGTTTGGGATATTTATAAAATGATCTTAACTGCAAAACCATTGTCTAATAAACGGTACGAGCAAAACATGGAGTTTAGTCGTGGTTTTGATGATATGTATTTTAATGATGCGGTTGAGTTAGTCGGAGATACTGACTACGAAATCCCATTTGTTCACAGGCATAACATTGAAATCTCTAAATGTTGGTTTGTAGGTACTGGTGACTGGGGCGAACCTATATCATTATTAGGCGGTGCTGATTACTATAAATCAGGTAAGCGAGTTCCCAGAACTGTTCAATATACCGTAGGTGTATATGGAGACAACCCTGATGAAAATATTATGTCATATCTGACTTTTGATGACGCTCTGCAAAGTGCTTTATATTATCTTCAGGGAGATTCTTCTTGGCAGGATTTAGTTACAGAAACTATCTATCAGAATACCCGTAATCCCAATAAGTTTTTAAGTGTGTTCACTTTTAATACGGATTACGGAGATGAATACTATGTAATGCAATACATTGAAACCTATAATCCTGCATTGGATAAGATAAATAGAAATAATATTGGCAATAGACTTGGGGAAGATTATCATTATAAATATTCTAAATCCGATTTAGATATACTATTAGAGGACTATGTTGAAGTATAGTGAAACCTTTTATTTATATAGTCGTTAGAATATGAGGTTTATTGATTTGGTGAGGAAAGATTAAGTGTTATACCTTTACGACCGGGCGATATGTGACAATCTCAAAGCGTCATTGACTGATGCCGCTAATCAGAATGTCTTTTTAACTACTCCTGAAAACTATCCGGGGATCCTTGCCCAAATTCAAGATGACACTATTACTTATCCGCTCATACTGTTACATAGGGAAGATGATGTCCAAATCATCAAGGAGTTGATGAATTTTACAAGGTATCAGTTTGGTGTACCCTGCTCTTTTGATAATAAAACAAACAATGTTTACTACGAAAGAGCATTACCAGTAGGACTTAATTATACTTTGAGAATACTGTCAACTACCGTTGCTGAAACTGATGAGCTGGCAAGGGAGTTGTTCTATAAGTATATTTCCATGTATTACCTTACTATCCAGTTGCCTTATGAATCAGATCGAAAGTTGAGATTTGGTATTTCCGTAGATCCTGATTATGGCATTAAACGAGAATCCGGTAGCGCTGAATACACCCAAACAGGCTCCTTGTATCAATCTACTATGATGCTTAAAACCGAAGGTTGCGTATCATTAACATACACTTCAAGGCATTTACAGCGAAGTGTTATTGCTACTGATAAGGTAGGAGTTGAAAATCCGAAACCTAAAAATACTTAACTGTATTTATAAGTTACATATTCACAAAGATAGAACGGAACATACTTATCGGTATCTTCCGTTTTTATATGCCATTTTGCCCCATTTGGATTCCACCAAATCTTTTTCTTGTTAGTTCGGGAAATTACGGTTGCTCCGATAAGCTGATATATAGTATTGGTGTACGAATTTTCAGTAGTGTCTCTAATTAAAACTTCTGAAAATCCAAACATCTCTGTTAAGTACCGTAGCATCATGTATGTTCCGTAAGCTACTGAACAGTCCTGCTTTGTTACATTGGCTATTATTTTATTATCTTTAATAATAATACATTGATATATGGTCTGATCCTTTATCCAAGCCAGCCGAAGAACATCTTTATCATAGATAGGAGTTGCCCCATTATCTTTTAGAAACCTATTGGCAGATTTTCTGTTGAGTTTCCATATACTTAAGTCCTGCGTGTCCAGTACAGTTTTTGGGAATATCCGTTCCAGCACTCTATTCATATCAGCATCAAAATTTATCCTGATGTAATTGTATTCATAGTTATTTACTGGATAATATTCAAAATCAAGTAGCAGATCCTTGCTGGGTATATAGATCCTATATAGATGATTACCTACCCAGTAGTTCCATGTATATTCAACATCATGACTGGTAAGCCACATTTCAGCGGCACTTACTTTATCCTTTATCATTTCGGTAAATTGCTTGTATATTTCAGATGTCAGGTTTGGCTGTGATATATTCATAGTTTTGAAACCAACTGATACTATTTGAATTTTTTAATTACCCTTTCATAAAAGGTTGTTATTACCTTGTATGAATGTATCAAACTATTATTTATAGGAGGAATGTAAAGATGTTTACTCCCTTGGCTATGGGTACAAATCACATGCTTGGCATTGATAACTATGTACCGCTTTCACAACAAAACTTTGAAATCCGTATCTATAATATGGATGGTACAACCCCTGCGGAATTTTCAGATCTTTTAACGCTCTCTACAAAAGAGGTAGCAGAGATTTCCGAAAGTGAAGAAGCTCTTGAGGTACATTATGGTAATGGTATCATCAAGTTTCCGGGTAAGGTTACTTATGGCGAAGTTAATTGGACTTTGCAGTGCTATACCACACCTAATGTAGTTACAGCTCTCCGTGATTGGAGAACAAAGGTCTATGATCCAGTAACAGAGAAGATGGGATTGCCATCAGATTATATGCGTCAGGTTTTCTTCATCAAGTATGATGGTCAAGGAAATCCGAGAGATATTATTCGTTGTCCGGGTACTTGGATCAGAAATCTCTCCAATGGTGCTATGAATCAGAATGGCGGTCTTGTTGAGGTTACTGTTGAGCTTGTAATTTCCAAGGCGATCTATATGAAGCCTGAAGATTTCCAGTCCTGATAATTATTTTGAAGGTAGAGGGTAGTCTATCAAGGCTACCCTCTATCATTTTAATTTACTCATTTATTACGAAATGACGAAGTTGACAAATTAAATGACTAAATTAAAATCTATATTATTTTATATCAAATAATATCTTGACATATATAACATATAATATTAAAATCAGGCTGTGTAGATGCAGGTACTTTATACAAACCTTATATCTATATAGCAATATTTTAAGGAGATATAAAATTATGGCGAGTTGGAAAGAACAACGAGATGGTGGCTACGGAACCATTTATAGACCGGATAATATTGTTGTAGATATTACCCCTGACTGGGAACTTACTCTTGACGGTACATTAGACGAAATGATGGAAAACTTCTATTGGGAGGACAATGACGAGGGTGGAGATGGTGGCACTCTTTTCTTCGGTGTTGGTGTTCTCACAAACAAGAACGATGGCAGGAAGATTATGTTCAAATTTTGGTTGCCATATTACATATTTGGTAATCTTGAAGATCCCGATGAATTTCATTTAGACCACATGACTTATGATCAAACGGATCTTGATGTATGCGATGAACATTTTATGTCTATTGATGACGCTGATGCAGAAGATATTGTTAATTGGGAATTAGAAGATGATATTATTTCCGGCTTGTACGACATTGTTGATGCTAATTTGTATAAGTTTGGATATGATTTGTAAAGGAGATATAAAACTATGGGTGCTGGTGCAGGTTATACTATTGAAACTAAAGATGTAAAGATTGTTGGCGATGTTCAGATCAATTCCTTTGAGAAGATCGGAGAAGATAGTAATGCTATTTTCCGTTATGATGTTATTGATGTAGATTGTAATATCTCTCTTATTGGTTCAGTTAGAGCTACATCTTATATGTTCGGGTGCGACTGGATTAAGGATGTTCCTATGACTGTTACAGGGGTATCTATTAATTTTCTCAATGATGGAGGTAATGCTGAAATTTCAGAGGGCGATATTGCTGACATACTTAATAATACCCAAAATTATATCGGAGAAGCTATATATGGTGGTGGTTGGTCACATTCTACCTTTGACGGTACTTTTGAACTTCGCCCTGAAGATGATTATGCAGATGATATTGATAATGTAATTATTACTATTGATAATAAGTATATTGTAGATTTCATTGATCTTGCCGTTACCGGAGATAACAAAGAATATTCCGTAGTCCTTAATGGGGAGCCAGTTGATTCATTTGAAGATCAGGATGAAGCTATTGACCAGTTGGATGCGTGGATTCGTGATGACATTTCTGCAAAGGGCATTGATAGCATTGATTTTTCTGAATGTTTTGTTGAAGAACTCTTTTGGCAGGAAAATGTTGATGGTGAAATTGATTTCGTGGAACCTTGGTATGACAACATTGTATATCGTGCAGATGAGAGCGATTTTGAGGATTTTTTGGGTGCTGTGGAAGAACTCAATGAAGAAGATGATACCGGAGTTGATGAAGGATTTGATATTTAAGGAGATGAATAACTATGCAGGATTATGAAGTAAAAGATTTTATTGATATGGAAATCGAGCAGAAGTTGGATTACCTTTGGGATCTGTTTCTTGATTTGGGAATCTGTTCAGAAGAAACATTAACCGTAGTCGTTAAGATAAATGGGTACAATGCTCAAACAATGGAAGATGTTTTATATGTAACTACTGGGCTTCGTAGCATAGAACAGCTTTGTGATGAGTTCGAACTTTCTCCCGAAGATTATCCTGAACTGTTTCATATTGATACCGAAGAATAAAGGAGCATATTCATGAAACGCTATATGCCAAATAGATCTGCCAGCAATAGATCCAAGTATGTTAGATCAGATATAAACTCCTATTCTCCGAGATACTTTGCGAACATGGTAAGTTGTGCAACCGAAGATGAAGATGATTATGGAGATAACTTCTTAATAGAAGGATTTTATGATAATCAGAGAAGGAGTTTAGCAGAATCCGCAGAAACTTCTGATGTGTCTGCACTCAACGAACTTGCCAATGAGTATGCTAATAAAGGGTACTATATTGTAGTTCATGACCTTATAGATGGTACGGTCACTGAATTTTCTGCGGATACTTGGTTTGATGAATTAGCACCCAATGGCGCTTTATTATTTATGAGATGGTGAGGTATTATTATGAAAAAGTATGTTAGAGCAAATGCCGGGAGCAATCTTGTTTATCACAACTATGGTGATGTGAATTTTGCTGATTTCGGAAGGTTAGTTGCCAAGGATCCGGATAGAGAAAATTGCTACTATGTAATCACTTGTGATCCTGTTTATGACACGGCTGAACCTACATGGTCTATTACTGAAAACTATGTCGATTTGGAAGATGACTGGTTTGATGTAGATGAGATCAATAGGTGGGCAGGTAGTTCTCTTGAAACCGAACCTGAAGCACTGGCTTTCATGATTATTGATTATTACGGCTCACAGAACCCTTATGATGATAGAATGGTATCATCAGAAGAAGCTGAAAAATTCTTAAACAGCCTTAATGTAGCAGACGAAGTATATTGGGGAGCATCTGTTTGATTTTTATTGAAGGGAAAATATATGAAGAAATATATCAAGTCAGACATAAATTCTTATTCTTACACAGGTTCAGGTTTTGCAGATGATAGTATCGTTTTGGCACACTACACTAAAGGGGACAGTAATCATTACGATGATTGGGTAGAGGTGTCCTTAATCCAAGACGGTTTTACTTGTTATGTTGAAGTAGAGGATTTCTATGATGATGAGCGTACATATTACAAGGCTTACTGCATGTCCGATATTGAATCTGCATTAGCTGATTTTAATGAAAAGGCAAAGGCTTTAGGTTGCTGGAAAACTACTACTTTAGCTGATTTAGATATGCACTTATCCGAGGGTTACGGAAAATCCATATATGATTATCTCCCCGGCGGCTATTATGATAATTTAAGGAAAAACAAATAAGTGGTGCAAAAGCGACATTTAACAACTTTGTTGAAGAATATAATTAAGGAGAATAATCACTATGTCAAGAATACCACAAGACGAACTTACCATATTAAAAGCGGCAACTGCCGTTAAGACAGTAGCGGCAAGTGCGGTGGCAGAATTAGAGGAGATGTCTGTTGCTCATCTTATCAATACCGCCGCTAATACTGGTGAGTATCAAGCCGTGTATAGCAAACCCATAAGTTCAGCATTAAGAACTAAACTGGAAGGGCAGGGATATACCCTTTCTTCTCCTTACCCGATTGCTAAACCCGGGGATGAAACAATTATTAGCTGGAAAGACGCTGAATAAAATTAACTATGCCTGAAACCGATCACGGAAAGAAAGCAGAGAAGAAGATCAAGGAGTGGTTGAACAGACCACAAGACGGATATAGTTTCGATAGAATACCCGATCAGATGACCGGGTATTATCGCATTTCAAGGAACATTTGCGATTTTATCTGCTATAAATATCCTAATATGTATTACATTGAATCCAAGTGTACGGAGCATGATAGGTTCGATTTTAGCGAATTATCTGATACCCAGCGAAACGGGTTACGGCTTAAATCTGATATTTTAGGTGCATACGGACTTGTTATAGTATGCTTTGCTTATTATAAACGAGCCTTTGTATTCAATATACGAGATATTGCTGACATAGATCCTGACAAGGACATTGACGCAGATGATAAGACTTTCCTTACAATTAAATCAGTAAACATTAAAAAGATAGATAAGTGGACTATCCCATATAGGGAAATTCGAACCACACCCAGTAGAAAAGAGTTTTTAGATTACGAGGGTGAGCTTGAAGAATATATCCCAAAATGAGATAACCTTTAATACTATATATGAATAATTATTTTATATAAGGAGATACACCTATGGCTGATTACAATGAGGAACTTGTAAGCGTTGTCAAGGAAGCATTAAATAGGATTCTTGATGCTGATGGCACTATTGAATACTATGTGGATTATAGAGATAGAGGTTGCTTTAATTCTGCTGAAGATATTGAGAAACTTGCTAAATATCTGAAAGAAGCTGGGGGAGATGTAAAGACTGCGGCTACTTGGGCATTTTATGATAACCCTGATGCTTATACTGTTTCAGATGATTTAGAGAATTATGTCAGAGAAGAAGTAGAAAAAGCCGTTTCTGATTATGATAGATCTAATGGCACTACTTTATCTGCTGAATTAGAAGATATAGATAACAATATGGAATTTTGGGATTTCTTGGAATATTGTGGATATAATGGTGTTAATATTCCATGCGAAGAATTTTATCCAAGCGAGATTTGTTTAGATATTACACTTGCTACTTATGAAGAAGCTAACCACGAGGGTTATATCATTGATTTCTTTGGTGGTTATTATCCTCATACCTCAAATATTGAAGATCCTGAAATGCGTGATAATATGCTCGTAGAATTTATGCAATCACAGGGATTAGAACCCGAAGATGTCTTTGATGAAAGTAAGTCAGGCAAGGTATTAGATAGTGTTAGAGCAGAAATAAATAATATGTCCTCTAATATTGATTTCCTTACTGTATGTGCTTCGTTTGATTTATCTGATGCTACCCGACTATTAAGTGGTGATTTTAGTTCCATTACGATCAATCCGGGAACTACAATGGGTATATTTGATTCTTGGAATGGTGGCGGTTCTATCTTTGAGATTGAAGTAGCATCTCCTTGGACAGTTCCGGCTGATAAGGTTGATGGTGTTAGCTTATCTACCAGCTCAAGAGGTGGTTATTCTGTTGCTGATGTTTACGGTATTAGCCCCGATGATACAGGTTGGTACAGAGATACAGTTACAGTTAATTGATTATAGGAGAGCTAACTATGACATACATTAGTTTAGAAATTAAAACATCTTTATCCAATGCTTTCTTCTATTATGAAGAAGATACCGATAGATTTGATGAATGGTTTAAGAATAAGTTATCTGACGCTGGTTTATTTAACTGGGTAATGTATGATAATCCACAGGGTATTCCCGAAGTGTCTACATTAGAGTTATTCGTCAACGATTTTGACTATCAGCATACTCTCGATGTATCTATAAAAGTTGATGACGGTACTCATGATTTTGACGAACTCTACGATAATACAGCTCTGTTGGATTATATCGAGCGTGATGTTGCTCCGAGGGCTATTCGTGAACTTAACGAGATCTGCAATCAAGTCACCATTCCTATGATTGGTGGTACATTTAACGATTTAATGTTTAGTGAAAATAATGAGTTCTATGCACTGATCCACTCCTACGGTAAAGATTACTTCGTTAGCCCTGATCTCAAAGAAGAACAGTTCTATGCAGAAGATGATTATGAAGTTTATGTATAAACTGATACAAGGAGATTAAAACTATGTTTGATGATTATGATGATTACAATGATACTTATGATGTACCATATGAAGTAACCCCTTCGGGATCTTCCGAAGTGCTTACAGGTCAGGATATGGTCGATGCCTTGGACTCATTAGAGCCGGGTACTCCAGTTTTAATTGATGATGGTGTGGGCAGATATATTCAGGTTATCTATATGGGTATAGGAGAAGTACAGTATCAGACTGTATTCCAGTTTTATGATGGCAGTGGTATTAGCGGTACTTTCGGATTTTCCGCAAAATTCATTGTGAATAACCCTGATAAGGTATCTATAATTTTAGATGATAATGATCCAGCCAAAGTCACTAAACTATTAGAGGATGTCAACGCAACAACTTCTGTAAAGAGAAGATTTAGAGTAGATGCAAGCAAAAAGATTAAGGCTGGTAAATCTCCACTGTCTATACACAAGGCTTTTGACGATCTTGACGATAGATTTGATTTTGAGCTTGATGATGAATTTGAAATCTATGTAGGTAACGAAAGAGTACCCTGCTTTGTAACAGAATCCTTCGTATTTGGATACGGTTCAGGCGTAACATACACAATAGTAACCCCTGTATTTAGTGATAACCATTGGCAGATGAGTTCTTGGATCCAGCGTGGGCTTGATGAATACTTTAAGCAGGAGACAGACGGCAGTGACTATACCTATGGCTTGGGTGCCACAGGGGAGGCTAACATTTATGAGCCTGACATTCCCGATGCCACAGCATATTATGTAACTGATGTTGATATATACCCTTATCAAAATGTCAATTCGTATGGCGAATATGGGATTGACAACGGATTAGAATAATTCATTTCACAATATTATTTTGGAGGCACAGAAAAATGAAGATATTAAAGCGTTATTCATCTATCAGAGCAAATAAGATTGTTTCTAACCGTAGATCAATAAGACCTCGTAGAATTTATTCTGCTGATGAAACTGATGTCGATGAGACTGATGTTGAAGAAGATGAGACCGAAGATACTGGATCTGCTGATGATAAGGAAGTCTCTCCCAAGGTGGAAGAAGCCTTTAATGACTTGATAGATGAACTTCAAGATACCGCCTTTGAGGATTTAGGTGACGCATTAGATGATATTGTTAATGATCCGAAGTTATATGCTCTGCTGGCAGAGGGGTTCGGTGACGGTGCATTAGCAAATGTAAAAATGTCATCTTCCCCCGAAGCTATTCCGGTATTAAAACTAATTCCCTGTCAGTCTGAAATCGGATTGGATAACTCATTGTCATATCCGTTAAAGCAAGATTGCACAAATCTTTTTGAAGATACTGTTCAGATCGTTGCTCCGATAGTTACTTACGAAGGTCTGTTTGTTATTGATGGACACCACAGATGGAGCCAGCTTTACATGATGAACCCCGAAGCCAAGATCTCTGCTATCAATTTTGAATACACTAATGATTCTCCTTGGGTAGCTTTGAGAAATTTCCAAGGTGCAATCGCCGTTGCTAATAAGGATGTTCCGAAGTCTTATAGCAAGGTCAATAATGTCTTTGAAATGTCAGAAGATGAGATTGCTGATTATGTGGATAAAAACATCTCCGATGCTTGCTGGAAGAGTTTAGTTAAGGTTGGCGTTTGTGATGACAGAGATTCTGCTATTGAGTACATCACAAATAATGCTTTAAGGTTAAAGAAAAGCAACTATCCGTTCCCCGGCGCACCTGACCGTGAGTTTATGCCACAGACCGATAAGAAGTCTATTGAGGTTGCAAAAGAAGGTCAGACAAATATTTAATCCCTATGAAAAGATATATCCGTTCTTACAATTTAGATGACATTCCTGAAGAAAATAAGCATGGCGATTGTTTTGTGTCTGCTTTGCATAATCAGGTAAATCATTTGAGAGAAGGCTATATTTTAGTTCATGGCATTGTTACTGGTCAGGGAGTAATCGAGGGTATTCAATATTGCCACGCTTGGTGCGAAAAGGGTGATATGGTATATGACTTGACACTCCCTTCAAAGTATCAGAAGATGCCTAAAATTCAGTATTATGCCATTGGTAATATTGAGATAACTAAAAGATACAAACCTGAACAGACATATCATATGATAGAGAAGTATGGGACTTATGGTCCTTGGGACAAGGTGTTTGAGGGCTACCCATAATCCATAACCTTATATAAAGTCAGAGGTAATATATAATGATTACATATAAAAACATTTCTTATTCTGCAAAAACCTTTTACGGAGTGAAATTCAATCCCGGAGAGACTAAATCGGTTCCGGGTTACATCAATCATAGGAGTATGGTGAGGATATTTGGAGCGCCCAATTTAGGTACTCCTGATGTATCTGATAAGAAGGTGCAGGAAACCCAACCAACATCTGAATCCGAACCTATATCTTTATTTGAAGAACCTAAACCGAGCAAAGTCGAAACACGAGGGAGAAAGAAGAAGTCAACTGATCCCGAAAAGGAATCACTTGCAGAAACAGAGACTAAAATAGAACTTTCCAAGGAGGAAACTACTGATGGCAATTACTGTTAATGTCATTTCCGAGAATAATGCTTTTGCGGTTGAAAATGCGAATTACTGTACTGTCGCACTTCCGATCACCGCTTGCTGGGGACCGGGATTTACACTTCCTACATCGGAGATGAGCGATTCTTCGGGTTCATCTGCTGATCCTATTGAAACCGCACTTGAAAATACCGCATGGGGTTTATTCCCTGCTGGTCCTGATGGACTTGAAGCCTTTATCGCTACATATAGAGGGCCATCAGCTAACTATCGTTCTACAAAAGATTATTCCTATTTTATGGCTTTATCTCTTTTGAACGCTGGCTATGCAGTTCAGACTTGTAGATTATGCCCCGGTACCCCTGCTTCCATAACTCTCCCTGTTTCTTACACTGAAGAGTTCAAGGGTGATGGTGCGAAAAAAGAGTTCGCTTTGGCACAGCCTTGTGATGATGTAGTTTCTGTAAAGGTTGATGGTCAGACTCAAACTACAACCGCTTATACCATTACAGATGACAACAAGTTGAAGTTTGATCCTGCACCTGCCGCTAACAAGGTGATTGAAATTGTTTACACATCAGGTGGTCTTGCCATAACCGCAAAATACCCCGGAACTTTTGGTAACAATTTAAGAGTTCAGCTTAAAAAGAAGGAATCAGCAGGATCTCTCTACTGGAATTTAATCGGTTACGCCGTAGATTCTACTGGTGCTACAAGAGCCGTTGAGAACCTGATTTTCGTATTTGAGGTTGAACACTCAACAGACACAATCGTAACTATTGATGAATTACAGTCAAAGTTCTTTGATTTTAGAGTCATTAGAACAATTACTGACAGTTCTGCAATCGGGGGCAATTCATTAGTTGCTCTTATGGGTGGTTCAGATGTAGAGGACGCTACAGGTCAGACCGCTGGACAGATTATGGCGGAAGCCGTTGCTCTTGCAAGATTAAGATACAATGTAGGTAGCGATTACCTTACTGTTCTTACCAACCTTGCACAACTCGCAGAAAGAGGAAAGGTCAGCAAGACTACTGCTGAAAATATCCGTTTCAACGAGTGGATTTATTCTCGTACTACTGGTGTTAAGGCTCAACTGGATCCATATGTAGGTACAAGAGATGGCGTTCTTGATCTCCTTAAAGACAGAATTAACTACAACCCTAACAGAATTATCTCACCTTGGGATGACCAAGATATTTCTGCTCTTGATCCTGATCGTCAGATCCAAAATATGCTCCCTTCTCCTATGGCACTTGAACTTATGGAAGTTGCCGCAGATAGTAGATGTGCAACCGCATATATTGATGTTCCGAAGTCTTTACCTCGTAGCAGAGTTTGGGATGATACAGAGGGCAACTTTGGTTATGCTCAACAGTTATCCAGCCCCGAAGCATCTCCAGCAATTCTGACTGATCCGCTTTATCCTTCAAATTCTGCATTATTCGCACCTTGGGGACAATATACTTATGCTGGTACATCAAGACAGGCTCCTGCTACACCTTCATTTATGGCACTTCTTATTGAGAGAGCCATGATTAAGAACCAGTCTGCACAGTATGAGTGGGCATTACCTACTACGAGAAACAATAATGTTAAGTTAGGACAGCTCGCTTACACCGTACCGAAGGCACTTCTTGATAACTGGCAAGCACCTGACGGAACGAGAGTTAATACGATTACCACTGTTCCTTCCCTCGGAACAACAATTTGGGGTAACGCTACATTATTTGATGTTCCGGTTGCTACATATCAGGCACTTATGAACCTCTCTACAAGAAAGCTCATCAATGCCGTTAAGGACACAGTATTCAGGATCGGTATTGGTATGGAGTTCCAGTATAACGGTCAGGAAGCATACGCAAAGTTCTTTGCTGGTGTAACACCTCTCCTTGATACAATGAGGAATGTAGGTGCTATTGAGGATTACAAGGTTAAGATGTCGGCAGATATTAACAACATTGATTCGATCAACGCTAACTCCGTAGTTGGTACAATCTATCTCGTAATCGTAGGCGTTATCGAAAATATCACGGTTGACCTTATCGCATTACCACAGGGTACTGATCTCAATCAGTATTAATCATTCAGTCCTCTTTGACTTGGTGGAAAATAACTGGGAATAGGGTGGCAGAAATGCCACCTTGTTTCTTTCTGTAATCGTTATAATAGATATATAGTGTATTCGAGGTGAGTATGAAAATTACAGACAGAGAAGCATTACAGTTATTAAAGCGAGCTAATTCCGAAACGCTTTGGGAGTATGTTGATGCCTATCCTGAAGATGAATTGGACAATCAATCGGAATTAGACTTGGTTATGGATGAATTAGAGTACCTTATTTTTATGTACGAAGATGAGGGTACTATTCATTATGATAATTTACAGTATTCCAAGACGGTACTGAAAGAAACCCATAATGGGAAAACTATGCCAGTTACATTACCTGATTTTGAGTTTAAGTACACCAAACAAGAGGTACAGGATGCAAAAGATACTGTAAACGAGTACAAACGACTGAAAAGATTATTTAAGGAGTATTATGGATAATAACCCACTTTTTGATATTGCAGAGAAAGTAAAGCAACAAAGATTAGACGAGAACATAACATCTATTAAGAAGGATATTGAATCTATTATGGCAAATAACAGGCAGGTAAAGTTAATTGAATTACGAGTATTCCAAGATGTCGGAAGTACACGAACAGTAAAGGAGATATTCATTAACCCCGATTATATTACTTTTATTGCAGAAGATGGATCTAATGCGTATGTGCATCTTACCAGCGGCACCTCACTTCATACTGTGGAAAGCCATAAAGATATACTCAACCTCATTGAAGCCAGCAACACCTCGGATAAATCATACATTGGATAACCTTTAATAAGATTATGGATGAATATGATTATAAAGGTTATATAATTACAGAAGTACCTGAAGGGGACTATGTTGTTAATGGAATTAAATTTCCTTCATATGACGAAGCTTGTGATTGGATAGATGAGGTATTACATTATCCGCCTTTTACTACAAATCCTAACCCAGTTCCGGAGCTTCATACATATCATATCTCCTATGTAACGAAAAGTTATGATCGTGGCTATGACGAATATATTATGGCGTACACCCCGGAAGCCGCTGAAAAGTACCTTCGCAGGTTGCACCGTGACATAGCCTATATATCTGATTTTTACGAGGTTGATTAACTATGAAGCGATATGTTAAATCAGAAACCGAGGGCAGATATACAAAAATACAAAATGATGTTGTAGATAGATACAATATTATTCTTGATGAGTTTTCTACATGTAGGCGCAGAACCCATGCTCATATAAAAGAACGGAGAGTGTGCAAATGGCACCCAAAAAATTCTATTGACAGTACATTTGAACTTTTGCATGAAATCGGGCATATCGAAACTACCAAAAGTAATATGCGTAGATGTGAAGCAGAATACTATGCAACTCAATGGGCGATTGACACAGCAAAGGAATACGGTTTAACAATTCCTGATAAACTGATTAAATTTTATCAAGATTATATAGATCGAGAGCTTAACCGAGGTGTGCGTAGGCATGGATCTGATTATGATACAGAGGGGTTAAAATTGAAGCCATGAAAAGATATATTAAAGCAAATTCTGAAAAACCTGTTTTAGATAACATAGATGTAGAGTGGTCTGATCTTGATGATGGTATTCAATTTACCATATATGACGGTTCAGGTGAGGTTCTGCTGGAAGAACTGTTTAGTTACGAAGATGTGGATCCTGATTCCGTTTACGATTCGGCTTTTGAGATGGCGAGAGTAGCATTATCCCAAAAGTACACTCTTTCTGATGATGTGCTGGCTAAATTAGAAACATAATACTAACTACAACTTATATCGTTAGGCGTGTTCTTCCGGAACACGCTTTTATTTTGTAATCGTTAATATAAATATAGTTTGTTTATTATATTATTCACTGGTAGGGTAGGCGATTATGGATTCAATAGTATTTAAAGACCGTTTAAAACTTGCTATGACAGAGGCTTGTATAAACGGAGCAGAGTTGGCAGAAGCCTGTGGAACTTCTAAAAGTAGTATATGTCGGTATCTTAAAGGTGAGAGGATCCCCAAACCCACCACTATTACAAAAATGGCTAATGTTTTGCAGGTATCTGTATTTTGGCTACTTGGTGATGATGATGCCACACCAGTAAGATCAAAAGTAAAAATACCTAAATATAATCCAATAGATTATAGCAAGCTGACACACGCTAATAGACTTCGACTTCAAGGGTACTATCAGGCATTACTTGATATACAAGCCAAAAATTCCGAAATTATTTAAGAATTTAGTGGAATACATATTGTTTTATTCGATATTATTGTTATAATTAAAATATAAATATCAAATTATATCAATAGACCAAGAGGTTGTTAATTATGACAGAATACAGAATTGAAGTAAAACCTTGGATGCTTAAATCCTCTACCCCCGGCTACGACTTTATGGCAAAGTGGAATAATGATATTCCCATGCCGTTGCTCGTTATGTACGGTACAAAGATCGGTGAATCTCCAAAGATGACAAAGTTTAAACTTCATGGAGACATTCAGCAGAGGATTACCACTACTTGCATGTGTTGTGGCAGACCGATTACAAACAAGATTTCCCAGTATTTCGGCATAGGACCTGTCTGTGGTGGACATAACTACACCAGCCCCTTTGCTACTGAAGAGGAGCTTGATAAGGCAATAGCTGGCTATCGTGCAAAACTTGTCAAAAAGACTTGGATAGGCTGGATCCCCAATAATTCCATCATCTCTATTGATGAGAATACTGATGTTATTCAGGAACTTGCAGATATGCCTTTTGAAGTAGTTCCCGAATCTGAATACTATATGGGCGGCAAGTCAGACCTTGATACTGATTATGATAGATCACTCCCAGTAATTCGTGCAAGAATCGCTAAACCAGTTAAGGGTACAGATGATTTTTCTGTATTCCTGTCTTTTAAATACAACGAAGAAGCTAAAGACGCTATTAAAAATCTTCGAGTACACATTTGGAACAACGATACGAAGGAATGGGAGATTGAGTACAAGGAGTTCGATACTCTCAAAGAGACACTTCCGGGATTTAGATTTGAGGTTTCGGGTGAGGAAATGTTACCGAAGAAAGTTGGTATCGAGGACATTTCTACTTTTAAGACCGCTCCAATGAGCCATCAGCTTGAAGGTGTTGTTTACGGTCTTAACCATAACCGCTGGCTTTTAGCTGATGATCAGGGGCTTGGGAAGTCGAAGCAACTTATTGACTTGGCTATTGCTCGCAAGAACGCTGGTCAGGTTAAGCACTGTCTTATAATCTGTGGTGTTAATTCCCTTAAATGGAACTGGATTGAAGAAATCAAAAAGCACTCTGACGAAGATGGCTGGATCTTGGGTATGTATCGTAAGAACTATAAGACTAACAATCAGACTTGGGATATTGGTAGCAATCAGGACAAGTTGAATGATCTCAATAAGTTAGGTAGTGATCCTCACTTGGATAGTCACTTCTTCCTTATCACCAACATAGAATCCCTTCGTAATGTTGAGATTGCTGACAAGCTGGCAGAACTTTGCGATACAGGTATCATCAGCATGGTAGCGGTAGATGAAGTACACAGAGTACGCAATACTCGAACACAGGCTGGTCAGGGTTTGCTTAAACTCCAGCCTACATACAGAGTGGCTATGACGGGTACACCCTTAATCAATAATCCCTTGGATCTGTATGCAATCCTTAAATGGTTGGGTTATCAGAGATATGGGTTCAAATCCTTTAAGAACCATTTCTGCAATAGTGATGATTGGGGTGGCATTAGTAGTTATAAAAATATAGATCAGCTCCAAGAACAGTTAGATTCTATTATGCTACGCAGAAAGAAAGATGAGGTTTTGGATCTGCCTGATAAGATCTATGTAAACGAATATGTAGAACTTACTGATGAGCAAAAGCGACTTTACAATCAGGTTATAGTGGATGCTCTTGAATCCAAGGAGAATAAGTATTCTGATGAAAAAGAGTGCATACTTGCTACGCTCCTGAAACTTCGTCAGGTATCCGGTGGTATCGGTGCTTATGACTTTATCAAGAAGAATCCCAAACTCGATAGACTTGAACAGTTAGTTGAAGAAGCCGTGTACTCCGGTACAAAAGTAATCGTGTATAGCAACTGGGTAGAGGGCATTAAACCTGCTCTTGCAAGACTGAAGAAGTACAATCCAGTAGTCATTACTGGTGAAACCAAAGACGCTGATCGACAGAGCATAGTAAATCAGTTTCAGACTGATGATACAGTCAAAGTTATCCTCGGCACTATCGGTGCTTTGGGTACTGGACTTACGCTGACTGCCGCAACCGAAGTAATCTTTTTAGATGAGCCTTGGAATGAAGCAACAAAAGAACAGGCATGTGATAGAGCATACAGAATAGGTACTACTTCTAATGTTACTATCCACACGATAATGACACACGGTACTTATGATGAAGATGTCCACCTCATAGTTGAGGGTAAGGGTGATCTCGCTCATGCTATCGTAGACAAAGATGATTTGGCTATGCTGAAAATCGCCTAAATAAAGTATTGTATTTATATCAATTAGTATTATAATTAGGGTACAAATATTATTATGAAAGTGAGGAGAGACAGAATGAACATTACAGTTAGCGAGGACATTTTGGCTAAAATCAAGAAGAGAAAGGGCGGCACTGCTTTGGTTTCGACACTTCTCGATCTTGCTGGCAGATCCAATACGGAGTACCACAGAGGGGTACTACATGGCTATTTGCTCTGCTTGTCCACAACCGGAGTTATTACTGGTGATGATGCCATGTGTATCCTTGAACAGATTGTACGCTGATAATCAGTGGTGGTGAACGATTGACGGTGCAGACGCACGACAGGGCTTGAAAAAAGTAGCCCCTACGAAAGAGCTGGCGAAACTTGTATTTGATCCACATTTAGCCGCTTTCAATGAAGTTTTAAATGGAGTTTGACGAACAGCCACCATTAAATTCTGAAATAATTTAAGAATTTACCATATTGGGTATTGTATTTTTAGATATTAGTATTATAATTATGGTATAAATATGCCTAAAACATATCAAAATTCCAAAGGAGGTATAGGCAGATGTGTAAGAATAAAGGTGAACTCAACGAGCTGGTAGCAAAGAGAAGAAAGCTCTCTGCCGAGAAGAAGAAGATCGAGGCACAGATCAAGGATATTGATCATGACATCATTGAGTATGTGCTTGCCAAGGGCGTTGCTGGCGGAGAGGGTAACAACACTCTTATCGTGTTTGGTGACGGATATAAGGTTTCCTACATTACCGTAGTATCTCACCCCTTGGATAATGAGAAGGTCAAGGACTATCTTGGAGATAAGCTTCCTGACTTCCTGACCGTCAAGAGCAGTAACAGGCTGGATATTCGATAAGAAGGAGAGTTTACTATGCCAAATTTTGTTACAAATGTAGTTACTTTGCAGGGTATCGGATCTGATAACAGATTCTATACCATAGATGAAGATACGAAGCACTTTGACTTCAACAAGATTATCCCGGAGCCTACAACCGCTGACGAGTGCGTTGCGAAGTATGGTACAGGCTATCTTGATAGCGTAGACGAGGAAGGACATAGCCTTAAAAGGTTAGACCACAGTGACGATAGACCTTGGTTTGATTGGTATAACTGGCATCGTGATTTTTGGGGTACTAAATGGAACGCCTTTGGCACTGGAATTATTGATGACAATACTATCCAGTTTCAGACTGCTTGGGGCGCTCCTGATCCTATATTCGGAGCATTATCCCGAATGTTTCCGGACATAGAGTTGCGAGTACATTCGGAGTATGAAGGTGACGGTAGCGTTGATTCTGTGTATCTGAATGGCAAAGTAGTTTCTTCTGTAATGTCAGAAGAACAGATGTAATTGAAAGGAGTATCTTATGGAAGAAAGAGCTATTGTGTTTACTATCTCGCAGGTTAGCGATACCGAGTGCAGGATCTATACCCGTGATGGCAGGGTTAAGGATGCAGACAACAACATAACGGCTGTTAAGTCAAAGCTCATCAATGCTATGATTATGGTTTCTGAAATCCTTAATGACGAAGGGTACGCCGTATTATTTGAGGTAGATTGATATGACACTATTAGAACAATTAGTTACTAATTCCGGTGAAACCGTAGTTATAAACCAAGACCTTAATGATAACTTTGTTGTACGGATGGACAAATGTTCTATATACAATAATCCGGGAGCATTGGGCGTAGCGGGTAGTGGGAAAACTGTCGAACAGGCTGTTAAAGATTATATACAGAAGATCAGCGGTAAGACCTTGGTGTTTAATTACGGTACTGAAAGTGAAAGATTTGCCAAGTTCATATTTATATTTGACGAGGTAGATTGATATGACCGACAGAGAGATTCTTGATAGGCTTTTAAAATGCTATCAGATTTATTTAGGCGGAGATATGAAACCTATCGAGGGTTATGATGATACATTTTATGACGGAGTGCTTTGGGCATTTGCAAGATTAACAGAGATCCAGCCGAGCGATGATGAGGAGGTAGATTGATATGGGTAACAGTCCAAGCAACATCTTATTCAGACTTCATACGAAAGGTCATATTACTGATGAGGAATACGACAAACTTAAAAATGCAATAACCGTAGCACGAGATGAGAATGAACCCACAACCTTTATAGGTGATAGGGGTGCATACGATAGTTGTAAGCGCTGTGTGAAATGCGGATATAAGATCACCCAGTATGTCCTTAATGACACTGATGCTAAATATTGTCCTAACTGTGGGCGCAAGATCAAGAACCTGCATCCTGCAACTATGTTTTCTTCGGAGTCCGGGGAGGTAGATTGATATGGGTAAAGTTGACAGAAACCTTTTTAGGGCAAAGTATGGTGATGATCCTGTTGAATACTTTAAGCATCTGCCTGATGTCGAATCTGTGGAAGTTTGCCATGATGAGATAAGAGTTACCTATAAGAGAGATACAAAACATATATTTCCAGAGGGAATTATGTATGGGAGATGCACAGGAGATCCAGTAGGTCGTACAGTTAGAATACCGTTTAAGTGAGGTGGGTTGATATGAAGAAACTCAAAAGGATAATTAAGAGGATTTGCAATCACATTAAGCATTTGATTAAGAAACAGCATGTCGTTACTTCCCCACATTGTTATGAATGTCCCCATTTTCATGATTATAGTTGTAAATACTTGCACAGTTGTAAGTACATGCCCTGATTGAAAATGAATGTAAGTGAGGTAGATTGATATGAAGATATGGCTTTATATTCCAGACTACGAAAAATTTATTGACCATGATGAGGAAAATGATTATTGCCGATATGCAGAAGAATGTACGACAGATTGTCACCAGTGCAGATACTTTGAGCAGAAATGTGATGCGGAAAGTGAGGTAGATTGATATGAAAAAACTTACAAAAGACTATTTAGAAACAAAAGATATTGAAGAATTAAGTGATATTCTTGGTGAACTCTGCGACATTAACGGCTATTCAGAAGATCAGATAGATGAGTTATTTGAAGATATTATACGCAGAGATGATAATTTTGATTTGGATAAAGAGGATCTAATTTATTGGATTTTAAGATTACATGCTAATGAGGTAGATTGATCATGTCACGGTTGAATATCCAGCACCCTATTACAAAACAGTGTAGATGCTTTTCCACAGAAACAGATAGTTGGGTTAGTGATTGGCTCACAGAGGATGAGTACAAGGAGTGGTTGATACAAGAGACTGTAAAACAAGTTGCATTTGACTTGGAGCAGTACGGTATAAGGAAGCCGCAATTTTATAGCTATAATGAGGCTGTGTATGATGCCGCCAAGAAGTTATATAGAGATGAGCATTGTAAAACTTGTACTGGATCTGATTGTGATAACTGCAAGGTATGGGGCTATGCAGACTGGGCGGATTATTTACACAATGCCCCGGAAGATTTCTTCCATTGTAAGCAGGATTTAATTGAGAAAACTAATTACACTCAATGAGGTAGATTGATATGATTAAGTATATTTGTGATGTATGTGGTGCTACATTTGATAATGAACACTATACAGGTGGTTATATCGACCATATGAATTTAGCAGAAAATCGTCATTATTATGATGATAACCTAAACGAGCTTATTGAAGATGTTGTTTTTGATGATAGTTCGTTGCGCTCCAAGTCTGATGTGGATAAGCGACTGAACTGTGTTATGCACTGGGACAATCTGCCTGACAGTGTTAAAGAGCAAGTCAAAATGAAAGTAGATGTACTGTATTCAGAGCATAGCGCCATTAAAGATAAAGCATACAACGATGCTAAAAATATTGCAAAATCTGATTATATTTATGCTAAATATCTTCGTGACGCTTTAGATGCAAATATTTGACAGGGGGCGAGGTAGATTGATATGACAGTAATTAGTGTTGATCAATTTTTGAGAGTATTAAGCGAGAGTGTTCCGGAGAAAGTTCGTACTTTAGTTATTGAAGAAGTATTAGATGATTGTACTAAATATGAAGTAGATGAAGATCTTTTAGATGCTTTGAAGGTGTTAAAGAGATATTTTAATGGGGTAGATTGATATGAAAGTAGTAATTGACATTCCTGATGAAGCATATGAATTGTTAAAGAGCAAGTCAGAGCTGGATAACATAGCGGAAAGCATTATAGCAAATGGCGTACCCTTACCTAAAGGGCATGGAAGATTGATTGATGCCGACAAATTAAATCGAAAAAAGAAGTATTGTTTTCGAACAGAACACGGTACATTTCCTAAATCAGAGTGGTTTATAAAAGCAGATGATTTGTTTTCAGCACAAACAATCATAGAAGCCGATAAGTGAGGTAGATTGATATGGCGAAGAATTGGTGGGAACAAGAAGTTGAATACAGAAATACACTTCAGGAAATGTTAGATAGTGGCATATTTACTTACCAACATCAGTTAGATGCTTTGGAATATGCAATATTTTTAATTCAGAAAGAGATAGATGGAGATATAGAGTGATATGGAAACTATAGATATGAAAACATTAAAAGGAGTTATATCCAGTATTGAAACAAGCACTACTCCCACCGAATTTCCCGGTCATGAGAAATTCATTCAATATATGGACACCCCTGATGTTATGAGTTTTGGTAAATGGATGCAAGCCAATGGATTTAATACAGCGTTAATTGCTCTTGAAGTAGAGCTGAACAAAAGGGGATTTGATATTTGAATTGTGAGGTGAGTTGGTATGGAAGGTAAAATTATAGAAGCTCACTTTACTTCGGGAGAATCCATTGATTTAAAAGCCGCATCTACTATTTGTGACAGACTACAACGATATGATGAGATAGAGCAGATTATAGAAGAATACAAAAGAGGTACAAGTAGAAATGTATTCACTAATGATAAGTATTTCAAAAGAATACTTGAAGTGTTTGAGGTAGATTGATATGGCAGAGCTATTTAATGATATTCCTATTCATTCTGTATTTGTTTGGGGTGATGGGTTACAGTTTATCAAATTATCAAATGCTATCCCAAATGTCTCTATGTCAAACCAAAAACCGAATTGTTTTGACTTACAAAAGCACCACTACTGTGTTATGTCTGCTACACATAAAGTTAAAATAGTCAAGACAGTAGACCAGTACGATGACAGTCATCTTGATATTGAGTGAGGTAGACCAGCATGACAGAACTCAACAGAGATTTTCTTACAGATAAAGCCTCAAAGATGTTCGGAATACCTTATGCCGAAGTAACTGATTATCAGAGAACAGAAGCAAAGAACGCCGTGTTTGATTATATGTATTGCAGAACAGATAATTACCCCTTTAAGGATTGTCTAATAACTGCAAAGTTACTTGAACCCAAAGCTGGCGATAATTCTTTGAAAAATCTTTATAACAAATTTATAAGAAACAGTGAGGTAGATTGATATGTATAATCAGAAGTTGATCAGGACATTAGAAGATAGATTTGATAAGTTACAGGCGTATCTTTTCAGATCATTTGATGGAGAAGAAGATCTATATTCATTTATTGCTTCGATAATGTATAACAAAGACTACGAAGATTGCTGTGAATGGAAGAACGGAGAACCTAACATACAGGGCAAGGATCTTCGTGATAGGGTGAAACAGTTTCTTATTCCGGTAGTCATAGAATGTGGTGGCATTTCAGAAGATGAGGTAGATTGATATGATGGGTGAAGAGAATGGGATCAAGTGGGAAGTAGTTGATTGGAAAAGTCCGGCAGATATTACTATCTATGCTGCTGATGGAAATGTTCTGCATACAGAGAAATACCAGTGGATGCATGAACCTGTATTTGGTCCTGATGTAGATGATTGTATAGAGATAGATAAAATTCTTGATAAGTTAATTAAAAAATATGGTAGTTGAGGTAGATTAATATGCAGGTAGTAATTGATATAGGAGACGGATAAACGCATGAGTAGGCAAGAAGATTTTTACACAGTAGAACCTATTGAAAAGGAAGTAACCAAAGAGGATTTTGAGGAGTTTGTAAATAACTATCCAAGAAAACTCGAAAGAGATTGGTGCGGAATTTATGAACCTCCTCTTATATCTTACAATGACTTTGAACTTGCTAATAGGTGGCCCCACAGTGTGGTCGCATGGACTTGGGATTATACCTACACTCCATATGGTATTGTTTATACTGATGAGGAGAAACATTATTATATAATAGTTAATTACGAAGAACTATTCAATAGTAAGACCGGATATGAGGAACCTCATAGGTGGAGTCATATCGAAATGCGATTACCTGATGGACATTGGATTGATAAGAAAATAGATTATTGGAAATCTATAGACGATCACACCTACAAAATTATTATAGAAGGCACATCCTACACTGTAGGTAAATCTGATTGTATGTTTTATCTACTTTCCGGAGAGACTGGTTTGGCTGATGGTGAGAAGAAAGGCGGAGCTAACGATGAAAGCAAATATTGACCGAGATAAGTTAGAAAAAGATACTGAATGGGATGAATATGAAGATGGATTTATCTCTTACTCACACCTTCAGATTTTTAGTGAGCCTGTTGTAATTCCTGCTGATAAAGGAGAATAAAGAATGATGTTTGATTGGGAAGAGATGTATTATCGTTCACAAAGTTATCCAGTGGACGGAGATTTAGAAGAACTTATTGAATTAGCAAAAGTAGAGTTTAATCTTCATCCATCGCCTTATACTGTAAGAGTTTATGATAATGAAACGGGTAGATGTGTATTTTCGTTAATTAAGTAAGGAGGTTAAAGAATGAAAATAGTAATTGATATTAATGATGAGATGTATTCAAGAATTATGAATAGCAAATTACCTTTTAATGGTGAACCGCCGATGTCATTAGTGTGGGCAATCAAAAACGGCGCAGTTCTTCCCAAAGGACACGGAGAACTCATAGATAAAGATGTTGTGCTTGATATGATGAACCACGGGATACTTGAAGAATACATAACTACCATGGGTGGAGTAATTCACGCAGATAGGTGAGGTAGAGTGATATGGAATATTCTGACGATTTGAAGTTCAAGGTGATTGCATATTTGCGAGAGTGCGGCGAAGATAATCCTGATATTGATGTGGTAGTTAATCAGTTTTCAGAACTATTTGATAAGATGCGCCAAGGTGAGAAGTTATCTCCTATATATGCTGTCGCATTATGTAATATTTTGGATATTGTGCAGGAGCAAACGACACTTGAGATTGTATCAGGCAACGGTGAGGTAGATTGAGAGGTAATAAGCATGAAAATTATTGATTTTTACACCTATGGTAATGTGATTAAACTATATCTCGGTGCTGATGACTGCGAAGATTATTGGGGTGATGATTGGGATGATGCACCCTATGAACATAATGCTGGGCGAGTATATCCGGAATATATACAAGGCTATGTTGAGTTTGCATTTCCACTTAAATATGATGTTTGTGAGGCTTGTAATGGATATTTTAATTCTCCATTCAGCAAAGAAGATATGATAAATAAAAAAGTACCGTGTATTACAATATCTACATCTACTAAACCCAAAATTGAGATTTATTTCGGAGATAACATTGATGAAGTCTCAAAACAAATAATAGAACTCGGCGGTTTTAAGATTTCAGAGATGAAAGGTGATGACCATGAAATGCAGTAAAGAGTTTATACTAATGAGGGTTTTACTAATTTCTGATTTAGTTGCTTTGATCTTTGGAATAGCAGGTCTGATTATTGCGATTGTGAGGTAAAAAGAATGGCAGATAAAAAATGTGATAGATGTAGCGGTATGAGCAATAATAAATCACTTTGCGATACTTGTTCACATATGTTTACTTGTGAGCGTAGCGATGTAGGAATTAGCTATGCTAATCATTCGGTTTGTTATGAGTATGATCCAGTGAGAGTAAGTAACTTAAATAATTGAGTTTTATCCTTTATTTCGTAAATTATTTTGCGAAATAGGGAGATGAACCTGTAGATTTAAGGTAAATTGATATGAACAGTGCTTGTGAGGTAGGCTGATATGGAAGATAGCGTTAAGGCATGTGCCAAAGACATTTTAGAACAGGTTGAGAATGTTCATTATAGTCCCGAATTTTCTGATTTAAGGATCCGTAATGGTTGCCGAGGTGAGATTGAATATATTATCAATTTTATCCAGCAAAAGTATTTAAGCGAGGAAAAACCATTCATCACTATATGTAGAGATACAGCTATAAAGGAGAATTTGCCTTTATACTTCATTTACTATGAAGAAACAGGAGTCTTTGAAGTTTATATAACAGAGACAAAAGAGTTATTTGAGAAAAGGCATTGTGCTAAACATCTGCCAAATTATGAGTTCCAAGAGATTGTAACTAACTATTTAGATTCGTATTCAGATTGGAAAGGTGGTAATGAATGAGACTAATCAATGCAGATGATTTGAAAGAACATGCTCAAAAACTTTTAGTCGGAGAAAGTATAAATACATATTTTGGGATAAATTTATACAAAATGTTTGAAGAAATCATTGACAACACTCCGACAGTAGAACCGGAAAGATCACAAGGCGAGTGGCAAGAAACTGATGTGTTGTGGGAAGATAATTGCGGTGGCGGAATGGGCTATGACTATGGTTACTACTTTAAGTGTTCTGCTTGTGATAAAAAGGTAATAGACAAAACTAACTTTTGTCCTGAATGTGGTGCGACTATGCAGAACGGAGGTAAAGAAGAATGACAGACAAAATTAAATCAATCGTAATTGATTGCAAGTATTATCTTCCTTGTGGAAGGTGTGATAAGACAGGCGGCTGGTGTTCACAATTAGATCAAATTGGGGTACAACCGACTTCTTTTGTTTTACCTACCGAATATACAACAAGTACAAGTGCAGGAGAGGTGGAGAAGAATGACATAATTGCTAATGAAGTTATGCCAGAGGCGCAGTTCATTGATGTTGATGTGCAAATGCGCATAATCAAGGGGGATTTACGGTATCTTTCCGAAAAAATTGATAAGTTATCATCTTTTATTGAGGAACAGAAGATAAAGAGGTAAATTGATATGATGGATCCGAAAAGATACCCAAGTAGTCCTAAAAAGCCGGATAAAGAATTAAAGGAGTGGAAGCGGTTTTTCAACACGGAACAAGCGGTAGTAACTGCATTTCTATATCTTATACAGGATCTTGCGCCTGTTATCGGGCTTGATGAAGCACAACGGCTGGTAAATATCATTAAAGGAGCAAATATGTGTAATACTACTATGGATGATATGGAAGAACTTATCCATGCTTTAGAGATGGGTAAACCTGATTATGACGGGGAAGATGTTAATTACGATGTTGCAACTATTGAAGATGCAATTAAATATTTAAAGCAATATGCAGAGATAAAGAAAGTAGTAGATGAGTTTAATGCAATCCGTGATAGTTCACCTATGGTAGAAAACGCATATGCTGAATATACCAAGATTGAAAAAGCAGAATGTTTTGATCAGATACGAGGACTTTTAAGGAGTGACTTATGAAAGAATTTAGCTTTAACATAAACCATATAATTAAAGTCAAGCTGACTGATAGTGGTAAAGATATACTCAATAAGCATTTTTCTGAAATCAACAAGTATTGCACAGGTCTTGAACTTGACTATACTCCAACCCAGTATGCAGAAGAATATGCAGAAGATATTGACGGATATACCCAGTTTCAGTTATGGGATTTTATGAATATTTTTGGATCCTATTTTATGCTGGGTTCTCCTGTACTTATTCAGAATAATGATATTATTTTTAATGAAGATGCTTTGTGTGAGGTAAAATGATAATGAAACTTGTAATTGATATTCCGGAAGAAGTTGTAACGGCAATACAGAATGGTCAAGATTACAGATACGACATTCATACAGCGATAGCACAAGGTACACCAGTTTCAAATGATTATGTGAAATCATTATCAGAATACTGTTCTATGCGTAATATAATCTGCGGTAACCTTAAATGTGACAAGCGATTATCAAACGGATTTTGTAGCCGGGCTTATCCATGCTCCGAATTTCAATGCCCCAGTTTGAACTTGATACACTGAAAGCGGCTAAACTGTCCGAGCAGGATAATTTAGTACCGCTTAAAGATCTGTACCATAAGGGGTTTGAGTGATGTTTACAATAGATGATTTGATTTCAAAGATGGATAACCATTTTAACCTGATAGCATTACTGGATAGTAATAATACCAAAACATTTACAGGCACAGTAGATGAGTTCAGGGTGAGCGAGTTGTATCCAAAAATAGCACATGCCAAGGTTACTGAAATTTTTTCAGAAGATAATGGTACAATATGGATCTGCTACTGTGACGAAGAATCCAATACCATAGAGGATATTTCAGTCGTGTGTATTGAGGATTATACTTTATAAACCTTATATTTATATAAGTCTTGTCAAATTTTGCCATAAAGACAACTCGGAGGCGGAGAATACTTCGGTGTTCTCCGTTTTCAGTTAAAACCTTTAATATAATTATGAGCGATAGAGAACGAAATACTTTACAATACAAAGATGTTGATGTTATTGTTGAAACCGATATTGAATCTGTGTCAGGCATCAGCTTTCTTATAAGGGATAATTCCCTTCCCGGAAATGCGTATTCCGCTTTTGCATATTTCGATGATGTTCGAAGATTTATAGATTGCGGTTGCGATTGGAATAAGATGATCAAGGGCTAACCCGTGAAAATTACATTTGCACAACGAAATAACTATCCAAGAACCAGCTCCCCATATCAGCTTTTATATCTGATGTCCAATTTTGAGTACATCAACTTTGATACACTTATGAGTTCAAAAGAAGTTGCTGATACTTCATCAGGTTCTTGCCATGATCAAGTTATATTTGAGCTGGATGAATTAAGCAAGCAGGGCTTAAATCCAAAGGCTAAATTTCTTATTGCTGTTGATCCCAATGGTAACGGTGGCGAAACCCATTCTTTTGTATTTTATCAAGAAGATAGCAAATTATACTGGTTCGAAAATGCGTGGAAAGATTATAGAGGGATCCACGAATTTGATACCGAACATGAATTGCTTGATTTTGTATTAGATGCTTTTGCAGATCGAAACCCCGGTAAAGAAGTCTTTGTTGGTGCGTTTATTCCTGAAGAACACCATATAGGTGAGGACTTACAGACATTGGTAGATATTTGCATGGATAACGCTGTTCAGGCGTAATTTTATCTGCTAATCGTTATTATACCCATGAAACAAGTTACAATGAAACAAATAGGTTTAACACTACTATCTTATATTGTTTGTGCTGGCGTACTATTAGTTATTGCCGCATTTGATCTGCCCAGCAGAGTACCTACGGTTAGTTCTACCCTTGATCTGACCAGTAAAGAGTTTGTAAGGGTTATTTGTACTCCCACTCCACAACCTCTGCCTACTGTTGAAGTAACCCCTACTCCGACACCTGTTCCGACAACTCCGGTTGAGATACTTATTGATGAGCCAGTATCTAATCAGGAGTTTTATGATACCTGTGTGGCAAGGGGCATGATTACTCCTGCTAATGATTATGACGATAGAATTACCGCTGAACGAGGTGGGTACATGGGACCGTCAGGCAGGGAGACTTACTATAATTTAAAGATGGATCTCTGCGTATATTACATGAGGGAGCTTGGGTATGATGAAGAAGAATACCCGTACTGGATCCGTGATGACGGCGCTAAAATGCTTGGTAATTATGTGATGTGTGCGGCAAACTGGAAGATAAGACCGAAGGGGACTATTATCCCGACATCGCTCGGTGATGCCATAGTAGTTGACACAGGCGAGTTTGTGGCAGATTACCCAAACGGAGTAGATTTAGCGGTTGATTGGTAAAGGAGGAAAAAATGAACGATATTAAAGTTGGAAGTGTTGTAAAACTTTTATATTGGCAAGACAAAAAAGTACACGAGTTTACTATTACAGATATTTATTTTGAGCGATATATTTCTGATTACAAGACCATTGTAAAAGCAAAATATTATTCAGAAAAAAGTGAGTGCTGGCATAGTGATACCTTTTTCTCAAATGATTTCTTTAAGGCTATGAAAGAAGGTGCAGAAGAATGATTGATAATGTGACAACAGATAATATGTCAAATGAAGAAGTTATCGAAACCTTGAAAGGTATTGTCTTTAATGGTTTTGACAGAACAACTCGAAAAGAAAGGCAGGCTCTTGACCTTGCTATCAAGGCTCTTGAAGATAGACCGCAAAGCGAGTGGGTAGGAAATGCTTTTGATGAACATCATTGTAAAAGGTGTGGACATCCTGCCTTGTGGGAAGAAGAACCCGACGGTTATTATGCAGACAGTTATTATGAAGTTCAGTCAAACTTTTGTCCTGAGTGTGGGGCAGATATGAGAGGTAAAGAAGAATGAAGTGGTTTGGGTATGTTTGGATTGCTATTTTAGTAATAATGTGGTTAGTTTGGACAATAAAATGTATTAAGGATTTTATTACTGATTATCGTTATTTTCGTGCAAGAGGCGGACTTGATTCTGCACTTGAGTTAGAAACGAGTTGGATTATATGGATAGCAGTCCATGTAGGCGTGATTTTTATATCTTCTTTAATTTGGTTTATTTATTCAATGTGAGGTGAAGAAGAATGACAGTTAATTTACCAATGGAAATGATAGTTGATGTATATAATCTTCCTGATGATTTTGAAATACAGGTACAGCAAGCATTTGCAGAATACACTTCCGGAACATCAAAAGATTATACATATCAGGACAAATTGAGTTTTATCGACCTTGCTTCTGAATATCTTCATGGAAAAAAGGATCCGGATGAAGCCGTCAGAAAGTTAATGCACGATAAGTTTGACTACGAGCTTGATGAACAATGCAGAATTGCAGACGAGACAGATTTCTATTCTACCGAGTTTATGGAATGGTGCTATCAGGAAGGTGCTGAAAGCCAGAAGTTACATTCAAGAACATTTGAAGGAGTCAAAAATCATCACGACAGGGAAAAGATAGAAGAAATGCTGGTCAGATTTATCAAGGCAGTTATTGATTATGAGAAGGAGAGAACTTGATCCACAGAGAGGTGACAACAATGACTAAACAAGAGCATACAGAAGAATACAAGCGTGGTTTTCATTGTGGATATGAAGTCGCAAGGCAGAAGTTTAACCGCAAATTATCTAAAAATAAACCGGATAAATCCCGGTTAGTAAATTTAGCAGAAATTCCACCGAAAATTGAATGGCTGACGATAGATGATATTGGCGGTGACTATGATTCTTTTTTCTGCTCTAATTGTCATACCTCATACGATGGGTGGTCAGAGCCATTTAAGTTTTGCCCGGAATGTGGTGGTAGAAGTTCATTAGCAGATGTGAGAGGTGAAGAAGAATGACACCCGAAGAAATGATACAAAGTAACATAGATATGATAGACACTGAAATATATGATTTGCTTACTTATATAAATCGTGTTGAAGGAATACGCACTACTGGTTCATGTTTTGGGCATAATGAACGCCCTTGTATGATATGTTGCGAAGCTGATAGTATTGCAACGGTTCATAAGTTTATGCGAGATTATTTTTATAATGATGAGCTATGGACTATCCGACTCTATATTACCGATGCTCTTATTGATGATAATGACTGGGATAAAGTAGAGTTTGTTATTCAAAGTGATGCCAGATATATTGATTTTCCATCAGTAAATCTAATGGTAAATAACCTTACTTATAGGTTTTGGAAACATCAGAATTATGATACTTCACATTTGTTACTGCCAGTTGATAACTCTATAAAGTTAGAAGATGTTATTAGAGAAGTAATAATGAAAGAATGTAATGAGAATGATAAAAAGATATGAGAGGTGAAGAAGAATGACACAGGAAGAAAAAGACGAAATTTTAACAACGATTGCTCAAATACCATTATCAGATCCAACAATGGATAGTACAAGAAATCTTATACTTACATATTTAGCGGAAAAGTTTAGAGGTAAAGAAGAATGATTGAAGATGATAAGTTGATAAGAAGAACGAGAGTATATAGCGAAGAACGAAATGCTCCAATTTATAAGAATGAAGTTGTGATAACAAAAGAAGAATTTTTGGAATGTTTTAATGAATGGGTAGTCAAGCCCTCACAAGGAACCCCTGCATCATTACAGACGAAATTTCATGTTCCTGCTGATAGTAGTGGAATAGTACCTGCATAGAAAGTGAGGTAAAGAAGAATGAATATTGATTTAGGTGAAAATATTGCAGATACTATTAAAGTATCTGACTTAATACAGGTATTAAATAACTATGAACCTAATGCTGAAGTAAAGTTAATAATATACGGTTCATCAGATTATCCTTCTGCATCTCTTACTATAACCGGGGATATTATTATGACGAGTGACTGGTGATAAACCTTTTATTTATGTGGAGGGTATAGATATGGAATATCAATCATATCAGGATTTGTTTTCTCAAAAGTTCAAAAGATGTAAGTCTAAAAAGGACTATAAGAAGCTCTGCAAAGAGATGATTCATCAATTTGAAGTGATAGATCAGGTTGAGCAGAACCAATCACGCATATTCTCATCTATGCTTGGTTCCGATACTTATGTTAAAGGCATGGCATTAGCAATAAAGATGTATATGCTGGAACAACAAGGCATATCCTGTGATGTTATATCTATTGAAGATATAATCGAGCATTTTGAATAGGACTTTCTATCTTGTTTTTCTTCCACCTGAACACCCTACATCAATCCATCTGCGATGTGGGGTGTTTACTTTATATATAACCTTTTATAGTATTGATACTAAATCGCTTTATTAAATACTTTTTCTTAAAGCGGTAGGCACAATTTAATAAAAGACGAAATACCACATCACAAAACACTTTTTTGGAGGTACTTAAATGGCTATTTCAGAAAAAATCGAACTTTTAGGCAAAGGTCTGTATAAAGACATTCCCGATGTTCTCACATTAAAGGCGCTCCCAACGGCTTCTGAATTGGATTATGTCGGCGGCGAAGATTTTTACGCTACTATGTTAGATAGTATCTTCCCAGCGGCAATCGAAGAACAGTTCAACTACCGTAATCTGTTGGAAATTGATTTCCATTGGATTTGCAGATGTTTGAGGATGCTTAATTACGGATATTATTACACTACTAATAATATTATTTGCTATGATTGCAGACAAGTTTCTCATGGAGAATATCAGGTTGATTTACGCACTATTGAAGTAAAAGCGTTGCCTTCAGGGTTTGTGAATAAGATGACAATTTCAAAATCCGAGTTCATTGATTTTGATGGTGATATAGTCATTTCACTCCCTACCATTCAGGATATTATTAACGCAGATAAGGACACCCTGTTTGTGGATAAGAATGGAGATACTAATAGAGAATTATCTCGTGTCTGCTATATGATTAAGAGTATTAAAGGAAATAGCTTAATGGCTGTTCCTGAAATTAAATACGCAATCCAGCATGATCTCTCTCCTGCGGATTTCTATATACTGAAAAGTCGTGCTAACGAATTAACTGACTACGGGCTTCGTGCTGGCGGTTCTACTGTTTGCCCGAAGTGCCATAGTCCTCATGGTGGTTTTATGGCTTTGATAGATGACCGCTTTTTTCGCCCGACCTTGGGAGATCTCCGGAGTTGGAAATCAGATCGTAATGCCAAGGTCGCAGATAAATCCGCAAGCACAACAAGTGTTAGTGGGGGAGGAATGGAAATCTTTCCATCAAATGCGACAACACAAGTATGAACGGATAATTGAAGAAACAGTATATATTGCAAGGGCATCAGAAGGTGCAATTAGCGCTGAATGGATAATGAAACAACCCATATTTGTACGAGCTAAATATGTAAAAGAACTCGATGATGAGATGAAAGAACGGCAAAAACAATTAAACAAGGGAGCGACAAAGCAGTAATACATGCCTGATCCTAATGACCAACAACAGATTACAAATCCTACTTATGATCCCTTTCAGGATCAAATAAGACCACGCAATACTGGTGATCCGGCTCTTGATGCCATATATTATTTTGCTGATACTATTAGAACTAATCCTAATTTCAGCAGAAACTTTAATGCACCAAGACAATCCCAGTCAAATGTATCTGCTCAAAGCAAGTGGACATTCGGTAATAGAAATGGATATGGTGGAGGTAGACGAAACTCATCAGGCGGTTTGCTTGATGATTTTGAAGCTGGCATTAGAGATGGTTTATTAGATTCTCTTGCTGGTGGTAACTTCAAGGCTGGTATTCAGGGTGCGTTATCCGAGTTTACCAACAAGTTCGGATTTCAACTTAAAGATTTACCTAATCAATACGGTAAACATCTTGGAAAATTATTATCAGAAACTAAATTAGCCAAAAATCTTGGTAATAAACTTTCGGGATTAGCTGAAAAGTTCTTAACCAAAGCATTAGGTTCATCCGAAGCTGGTTCTATTATGAACGCCTTTAAGGGTGGCGCACAGAATCTATTAGGTGGCGGCGGTGGCGGCGGTCTATTAGGCGGTGGTGGTCCTAATGGTCCTTTAACCAATGCTAATGCTGAAAAGTTATTCGGTAAGTTTGATAAGTTCTTCTCTAATATTGGCGTTGGCGGTGGAATTGCTATTGCCGTATTTATTGCTTGCATGAAACCTCTCCTTGAAGGAGCCACAGACTTCTTCAAGTCTTGGGGTGCCGCTGTTATGCGTGACGAGAATGAGCGTAAGAAGAAACTGGAGAACGCTCAAAAGAGATTAAAAGCCGATTTAGAGTATATTGCAAAAGAACCGTTTGAAATTCTCAAAAAGGGTGCCGAAGAATGGTATAACACTTGGGATGCTAATCTTTCCAAGGTAGCATTAACGCAGGGTTACACCAAAGAGGGAGTGTACGAGTTATATTCTTCTATTGCGGAAAACCTCAATGCTAATGGATTAGGTAAGGTTATCCCGGCTACTGATGTTGTCAATAATCTCGGTAAGATCCTTGAAACTGGTTTAAGTGGTGCAATAGCGGAAGCGTTTGCATATGAATCTACTTGGTTATCAGCCGCAATTCCTACGCAAGATTTTACTTCTTATGCTTCTACTTATGCCCAAGTTGCAAGTGACGCTATAAATGCTGGGTTAAGTCAGGAAGAAGCTATTGCGTATGCAAATACCCAGTTAGAAGAATTTGCAAGTAACTTATTGTATTCAAGCAGAACTCTGACAGGTGGTTTCACTACTGGATTAAAAGATGCTCAATCTTTATTCCAAAATGCGGTAGAGATAGCACAAACGGCTAAAACTCATAATGTTTCTGAAATTTCGGGTGTACTGACTTCCGTATCAGGTGTAATCGGATCGGTAGCACCGGATCTCGCACAAGGATTAGTTCAGAACATTGTTCAGGCGGCTATTGGTGGTAACGATAGTTCAATCGTTGCTTTGCGTTCTCTTGCTGGTATTAACGCTGGCAATACAGACTTCTTACGCCAAATGGCGCAGGATCCACAAAGTGTATTTGTAAATATTTTCCGTAATCTCGGTGAAATGCAGAATATGTCACCGACTAACTACATGGAAGTTGCTGAAGGGCTTTCATCTGTATTCGGTGTAGATATGAAAGCACTGGCAAGGGTTGATTTTAACCAACTTGCCGAAAAGATCTCTACAATGCAGGTTAATACCAGTTCATTAGCCGAGAACTTGGAGATCTTGCAATCCGGTCAATCCACATTAACCGCTGATCAGTTAAGGTATCAGGAAATCAATAATGATATTCTGAATAATGGTCTTGCCTATGTCATTGATAGCGAATACGGCAGAATGATTCAGGAACACATGTGGGAAGAGCAGATTGCTAATCAACTCTCTGAAAATGAGTATGCGGTTAATCTGCAAGGTTCTGCATTAAGCCTTCTCGAAGGTTTACGCCATACAGTTGCTAACATTTTGAGTTTCTTGAATCCTATCGGTTGGGCGGCAGATAAGGTTGCTCAAATATGGGTTGTAGAGAACGAGAGAAAAGAAAATACTCGTCAGATTGCAGACATTCTTGAAAGAGGTGCGGTTGGCAGTAATGCTTCTTCATTTGCGAACCTTACTAATGTCTCCGGTGCAGACTTGCAACTTACAAGATCATTAGTAGAGCTGATGGGCGGTAAGGATCTTAAATCTGCTTATCGAGAAGCCGCACGAATGGCTACTGATATTGCCAGCGGTATTGGTAATCCATTACTTGCTTTCGCCGCTGGTGTTATCAATGAACAAACTGGTGGTATTGGTAATAGTAGAGTAGGTAATGTCCTGTTAGGTCCGTCATCTTGGAATAGAGGCGTTAATGATGTAGGTGGCATGGCTGGTATGTTTGGCGATTGGCTTGGCACACCCACCATGACATCAACTGGTAGCATAGCCAGCCGAGTTTCTAAATACTCCGGCTTCAATGTGGGCAAGAGCGTAGTATCTTCCGCTGGCGTTTACAGTGGCACTACTGGTAGTCCCCTTACGGCAAGTGAGGTGGCGGCTTCATTTGCTACCGATAAGACTATCCTTCAAGATTTCATCAATAGTGCGGCAACTGCCGCCGAAACTATGACTTATGCAGAGTATTTAAAGACTGCAAAGGATCATGGTATTGAGGATATTCAAACCGCATTAGACGATTATGGTATAACCCCTGAAACATTAGAGGGTTACTTTGAAGAATACCGTAGTGGTATTAGCGGAACCAAAGAAGAAGAACGCAAGCAGAATATTCAGGATTTTATCGAAGAAAATCGTGCTTTTTGGGATTATACTTCGGGATCCAGTGGAATATTCCAAACCGCTATGTGGTTGCCGTTCTTTGGTGATGGTAGAAAATATGATACTCGCATGGATTCCGTTGATACCGCATTGGCAAATATCCAATCCCAGTTAGGTAATCAGGATAGGCATACTGTAATAAGCGGTATTGAAGAATTGAGCCGTAAACTTGGTGATGATTCATCTCATACTGTTATTAGTGCATTAGAAACTATGCACGAAACATTCACAGATACTTTTGTTGATACTTCAAGTGTATTCCAGCGTTGTTTAGCTGACTGGATCAGATACATAGCAGAATCAAAAGAGTACACAAGCACAATAGATAAATCACAGGCTTGGAATGATTTTAAGTATGCAGAGCAGGATCAGCGAACCGAAGCTACTCTTGCATTGGCTAACGCACTCCAAGTATTTAGCGCCGAGGAACTTCAAAAGATGGATCCTCAATTACAAGCCAATGCGTTGCTTGGCGAAATCGTAATCATATTACAGGCTATCATGCAACAAACCAATACTCCGGGCGGCTTGAACTTGATAGATGCCATCAGTGCCATGAGCGTAGGAATGACTAAATAACACCTTTTATTTATATAAATGGAGGAATAACTAAATGCCACATTTTATTACATTTTCAGTTGCATCCACTAATATCTTCCCCTTGGTAAATTCTAAACAAGGTGGTCAGTATGCTACTGAATACAATCTTAAAGCAAGGGAAATGGTAGCTACTAACCCTAATGTTAAGTACGCTATCGGTCCTTCATTTATTCATAGTCTTGACGATTTTAAGGTAAAGCCGCTGGAAGATACGGATATTCCTTTATACTCCACGACTTCAAGATACGCAAAAGGTGATTATTGCAGATATAACGGCAACGCTTATATCTGTATTGCCAATATCACTACTCCTGAAGAATTTAATCCCGATCACTGGAAACAGACAACCCTTACGGCGTTACACTCTGTAATACAGATTGATCCCGGTAGAGCTGTAATAAACGGACACTTTGTTGAATCATTAGCTCCCATGATGATTGACTTGAACGCTACTAATGCCGAGTTGATCCAGCAAGCAAAAGAGCCGTTATACGGTAATCTGTCTATTGGTATTAAATCGTACTTCAGTACCAATACTACTATGGCAGGATCTATGCTCGTAGAAAATTCTGACGGTATGTATATCGGTGTCCAACTGGTAATTGAAAAATCCGCTAAATTCAAGACACCCGATATGGTTCCTGCATTAGAACAAGCAGGTACGGCTACGGCTGATGTTAAGCTGGCTGACTTTACCTATGTTAATGGTGTCGTAACTCCTGAAAGTATCAAGATGAATCCCGAAGCAACGAGATATATCCCTTCGGATAGAATTACCGATTTCGACAATATTCTTTCCAGTAAATATGTTACTTCGGCAAATCTCGTAAATGGCTGGTTCTATACATTTTCAGGAACATCAAAAGACTGGTGCAATTCTACTGACAGCCTTATGGTTTGGGATGTTGATTCTATTCATCATACAACTACAACTAAACCCTATGGTAATCAAGCCGAGTTCGCTACTGATAATGATGGTAATGTTCATCTTATTGTTCCTCATAAGCAACAAGACGGATTCGTTAATGATAACGGTGATAGGCTCTATTATGCTAATAGAGATATTCGTTTCCCTACGGCTAATTTTGATGAGGGTAGTTCAGGTATAGTAACTGCTGAATATACTAATAAGATTAAAGATGTTGAAAGAATAATTAAGACATACAAAGAGTTTACTAATGGTAAACAGATCATTTATTGGGATAGATTAACAGTAACTTCCGAAGGTGATAGCCTTAAATACACTCCTGAATTTCCTGTTGATATATCTCAATTCAATATCGGAGATTACATTTTAGTCCGTGAGGATTATACGATTTCAAATGTAGAGGGATTAAGCTCTGCTCCTTCTACTATGTATTTTATTGTTCCCGGAAGAATCTCTGATCTGTACTCCAAAGATATGAAAACCACTAAACCATCAGGGTGTCATCTTGGAATAACACAAGTGTGGTTTGAGGGTGAGAGGGGTGTACCTGTAATTGATCCTGCTAATCCCGAAAATAATAATCCTAATGATGAAGAACTTCGTTCTATGTTTAAGTACACCAACTACTATGGAACCGAGGGTGATTATTTTGAGATTGAGTGGCATTACAGTGACGAATTAACAAACCCTGAACATGCTGAACCTTTACACTTCTATTATCCAGTAACGATTACCAGCCTTAAAACTTGGTCAGATCCTATACTGATTACTGGTGGAATACCTTTGGCAACGGATTCGCAGATTGGCGGTTTCTATAATGTAACGAGTAGTTCAGACTATACTGACGGTGGATATGTCTACCTTGATAACACCGGACATCTTCGCCTTATGGATTACTCATTACTTCGTTCAGGTGCTTTGGCATACCAGTTAGGTGAAACCGTTACTGTTCCTACTAATTCTACACTGGCGTACATTCAAGAGTATCTGAATGAGTATGTAAATGAGAGAGTAGCATTTAAGTCAAATGCTGTCTTAACATCAACCCCCACAATGATTGATATTTACATCACGCTCCCGAAAGACGGTGGTGGTACATTAAATCTGTTCAAGATTGATTCAAGATTTAATACTGGTGTCTATCTGCACTTCTTGTCTGATGATACCACAGCGAATTTCAGTGATATTATTATCAACATTTCAGATTGTCAGAAGGTTAGGATTGATGATTCCGTTACCACTTGGGTAAACGGTCCTATGATTAACATATTCAGATCTGAATTATATTACAGTGCGAGTGTTATCAACTACATTAGAACTTGTGATATAAATAGCCAGCGTGAAGTTATGTTTTCCTCTTATACTGATTTTACTGGATTTGATAATTTATCACTTTGGTATTCAAGATTTAAGGTCACGGATCCTGAACTGGTAGTAAATGGCATGGAAATATTACAGCCTGATGTATCTATCACAATACAGAATATTGATTTTTGGAGTGAAGATGTAGCAAACGATAACCATTACTCGGTTGCTTTGCGTAGCATTACAATGAGTGGTAGCGGTTCAATTACTGGTTGTAGCCTGTATGTATCTAATAACTCAACACAGACTGTCAATACTACCCAGCATATTATTATTGGTGGCGATTTCGAATTACCTCAAAGTAATAATCTTAATTACCCTGCCGCTTGTATTGACCACCCCCTTAAAGTTACTGGTACATTTACTACGGCATATTTGGATAACACCCAAGCTCACTGGATTACTACTGAAACAACATTTACAGCCGAAACGGGAACATATGTTCCTGCTACTGGAATGGGTAATGGTGAGATAGTGTTCAATTCTAAAACAGATTTACTTGATACACGATATACTAATGTTAGCGTAATAGATGCTTGGTATCCGGGTTCATACCATATCTTCTATGGAGGAACGACTTGGAATGTTGATACACGACATAATTAAAATGAAATATGTCAATCTTGGTTATATCAAGAAGAACTATCCTTATCATTTAATCTCCGATGAGGAAATGTTTAATGCGTTCATTGATTTAGGAAATGCCGAATTTAATGAGCGTACCACTATGATTGATCCTAATGTCAGGCTTTTTAACGACTACTATCCAAACCCTTTTGCTGAAGATGACTACATCTATGAGAAGAAGAACTCTAACGGTGAGGTTGTAGAACGAATAAGTCTTTCCGAAGTCTATTCTACCTTAAAATCGTATATCATCTCCTGCATACAGAATTATCTTGCTGGTGCAGGGGCATTACCTAACTGGGTATATACTTATATGTTAGGCGAAGTCATATACAATAGTTCTGAATATTTGGATATTCAGGATCTATTAACGGCAATAGATAGTTTTAATATTGATAACGAATTTACACGGGAAGCTTGTGTAAAGTGCTTTATAATAAGTTTAAGGTATGTATCTACTGGCACCGTTACAAGACCGCCTACAATTTTTGGTGAGCCACACATAATCAAGATGTTAAGGACAGGTAAATAATATGCAATACCTTACAATGTCAAAAGATATGACTTTATCAAAACTTTCCAGCATTGTAGGAGAGCGAAATGTTGATACTGTTCTTAATGCTAACAGCCTTGAACGCTGTGTGAATGTGGGTAAGGCATTTTCAGATCGTAACAAGCAGATTATCAGTGATTATGGTAGTGCTGGAGTGGACTATCAGACAAAACTTAATATCCTTAATCAGTTTGTAGGGGATTCCGATATTTATGAAAAGGCGGCATTGGGTACAGAAGATGATTGGGTAACATTATCCCAGTTTAACTGTTTTACTGATGCTTTGAAAATTCCTGATGAGGTTAAATTACCCCCATTTGAAGGACTTTTAGGGAATAGCGAACCTGTTGATACCACTGTATATGACGAGTGCGTTGATTCTCTGCTAAATTCTATAGATCATGTTATTAACCCATCAATATTTACTCAACACGAGATTTCCTACACACAGGGTAGCTACGGTATTACTAATACTGGTGTAATCTCCGAAGGGGCATGGCTGAACGATTTTGTTTTTCCGAAAGATATATTTTTATATTCTTCTTTAACTGACGAGG
>Ga0247611_10000664_pt1 | contig 68120 bp, 61 predicted proteins | sample 177DNAGHGhighgp2_FD_192422 | JGI IMG/M metagenome (GOLD analysis project Ga0247611, IMG submission 192422) | Sheep rumen microbial communities from Palmerston North, Manawatu-Wanganui, New Zealand - 1770 DNA GHGhigh gp2 | ecosystem: Host-associated > Mammals > Digestive system > Stomach > Rumen...
TTGCATTTCTTTTTGCAGCTTCCCAGGCATGCTACCATGGCAATAACAGCTACGACAGTTAGAACTTTTTTCATGATAATATGAGTGTTTTTCTTTCGCAATCCCCTGTCTGTTTAGTTCTCCGTCCATCACAGCGGGGACTGCATTGACTGCAACAGACGGAGATAGTCCAAAGCTTTTATGCTTTCTGTTACGATTAGAGCCAAAAAAAGTGAAAAAAGTGACAGGCTGATAAAAAAAATTGCAAGGGCAATATGTTAGGGGTCTATTTTACGCGTTTGAAAGTGTAGCGATGAATCTGTTCCCTGTGGTGATGGCTGTATTCTTCGTGTCCGTTGTTTGTGTACTGTTCGATGACAAGGGTCTTGCTGTCGAGTTCTTTGATGGCATATCTCGATATGTTATCCCTCACCCAGTTGGAGGAAACCAACAGCGAGTCGCCGCTGATACGCCATTCAAAGTCCCTGTATGGGTCAGTATAAAGCCCTTCGCGGACCCAACGGTCACTCATGTGCCACCGTGTGGTACCGCCTTCGCGGAATTCAACCCAGTCATAACCGGCATAAGTGGTGTCCGGCAGGGTGATGGTCGCCTCTTCGGACAGACTTTCATCGGTTAAGACGTGGTTCCAATAGTAATAGGTCTTCACCTCCCATTTGCCGACAATCAGCTCGTCATTCTTTTTGCTGCATGCAGTCATGACGGCGAGGGCGAGAAGTACAGTGCTTAGTGTCAATACTTTCTTCATAATGTTGTTGTTTGTTTGTTACGCTGTTCCTGTTGGTTGTCTTGGTCCGCAGCCGGCAGCGGAGCAGCGTGTTCTGGCGGCTGCGGACAGTTTGCAGCGGTGCATACCGGGCACACACACGTCGGTATTCCCGCTTCAAACCATCCCTATTAGAGCCACCTTTTGCCCAAAAAGTGACAGCGTGAGCCGTATTTTTCTGCCACGACTCACGCTATTTTCTTTTTCGCCTGGGATTCTGCTATTTGCTTTTCCTTTGGCGTGAAGTTTTTTTCTCTTTTTTCTGAGTGGGTTTTTGCTGGGTGGGTTTTTGTTTGGAGCTCTTTTTTTCGGGAGCGGCCTCCTTGGGCTGGCTTTTGCGGCTGGGCCGGGCTTTGCCCGACTCCTTTCTGGACCTTGCGGGAGGCGCGACGAAATCGTTGTCGACAAGCTCAAAGTCGATGAGTTTCTTCATCATGTCGACGCCTTTCACGCGGATGGTCACGGGGTCGCCCAGTTTGTAGCATTTGCCGTGGCGCCGGCCTATCACCTGGTAGTTGTCTTCGTCCAGCATGTAGTAGTCGCCTTGCAGACTGCCGATGGGAATCATGCCCTCGCACTTGTTGCCTTCGATTTCGGCGTAGATGCCCCACTTGCTCACACCCGAGATAAGCGCCGGGAACTCCTGCCCCAGTTTGTCGCTCAGGTATTCGGCCTGCTTGTATTTGACGCTGGTGCGCTCGGCGTCGGCGGCACGTTTTTCCATCACCGAGCAGTGCTTGCAGTATTCCTCATACTCCTCGGCGCTCACCGATGCCCCGCGGCGCAGGTACTTGTCGAGCAGGCGGTGCACCATCAGGTCGGGGTAGCGCCTGATGGGGGAGGTGAAGTGGGTGTAGAAGGGGAATCCCAGTCCATAGTGGCCTATGTTCTCGGTGCTGTAGTATGCCTTGGCCATGGTGCGGATGGCAATGGTGTCAATCATATATTCTTCGCCGCGACCGGCTATGGACTCGAAGAGATGGTTGTAGCTGTGGGCCAGGGCCTGGCGCGACTCTACGCGGATTTTATAGCCCAGCTTGCCCACAAACTCGACAAAGGTGTTCAGTTTCTCGGGGTTGGGCTCGTCGTGCACACGGTATACGAAAGTCTTGGCCGGGGTGGGCTTTCCCTCCTTGGTCTTGCGTTGGCGGGGTTTGCCCACATGTTCGGCCACCTGCTTGTTGGCCAAGAGCATAAATTCCTCTATCAGCCAGTTGGCCTCTTTTGATTCCTTGATATAGACCCCGATGGGTTTGGCGTTTTCGTCCAGTTGGAACTTTACCTCCTGGCTTTCGAAGTTGATGGCGCCTTCGCGGTAGCGCTCCTCGCGCAGCAGGGTGGCCAGTTGGTGCAGTTGCAGGATGGCGTTGCCGGGTGCCTCTTCGCCTGGCTTGACGCTGTTGGTGTCAATGATTTCCTGCGCCTCTTCGTAGCTGTAGCGGCGGTCGCTGTTGATCACCGTCTTGCCCATCCATGCTTTCTTCACTTCGGCACGGTCGTTCATCTCCATCACCACGCTGAAGCAGAGTTTGTCCTCGTGGGGGCGGAGCGAGCAGACGCCGTTGCACAGCTTTTCGGGCAGCATGGGTATGGTGCGGTCCACCAGATAGACGCTTGTGCCGCGCTCGTAGGCCTCGCGGTCGATGGCGGAGCCGGGTTTTACGTAGTGCGACACATCGGCGATGTGCACACCCACCTCCAGGTGTCCATTGTCCATGGGTCGGAACGAGAGAGCGTCGTCGAAGTCCTTGGCGTCGGCGGGGTCAATCGTGAAGGTTGTGACGGCTCGGAAGTCCTTGCGGCCGTCATAGTCCTTCTCCGTAGGCTGCTGGATTTGCTCGGCCTCCTTCTCGGCGGCGGCGGGAAACTCCAGCGGGAAGTCGTATTCGGCCAATATGGACTGCATCTCCACGTTGTTGTCGCCAGGGCGGCCCAGCCGTTTGATGACACGTCCCACGGGGTTGTTCATCCGTTCGGGCCAGTCGGTCATTTCCACCAGCACCTTCTCGCCGTCCTCGGCTCCGCCCAGTTCGTTGAGGGGGATGAAGATGTCCACCACCATCGAGCGACTGTCGCTCACCATAAAGGCGAAGCGGTCTTGTAGCTGGATGATGCCCACAAAGCGTGTGCGGGCCCGTTGCAGAATCTCTACCACCTGCCCTTCGGGCTTGTGCATCTTCCGTTGCGGGAACATCAGCACCTTCACCGTGTCGCCGTGCAGGGCGTGGCGGGTGTTGTTGGGCGTGATCAGCACGTCCTCCAAGCCCTCCTCCTGGGGAATCACATAGGCCTTGCCCGTCTGTTTCATGTCGATCGTGCCGACTATATAGTTCTGGGGCAGCAGGTCGTCGTTAATGTTCTTGGGATTAATCATGTATTTGCCACGGGCGTTCTTGTCCTCCACCAGTATCTTGCTCTCTGCCAGCTCCTGCATTGTGGCCAGAACCAGCTGTCGGGTGCCTTTGTCGTGGGCCCCGATGCGCGAGGATATCTGCTTATGGTTGAAGGATTCGAAAGGATTGTTGGCAAATATTTTCAGTATCTGTTTTGCATAAATATCATTCATAAGTGTTTAGGTAATAAAGGATAGTTGATTAGCGTTGGGGTCTCGACAGGTCGATATCCTCTATGAAGCCACAACGAATCAGGAATGCCCCATTGTTGGGGTCGCGGCCCATAAAGTTGCGGAACAGCACCGAGGGATGCTCCGTCCCGCCTTTCGACAGTATTTCGCGGCGGAATGCCTCGGCTGTCTGCCTGTTGAATATGCCCTCTTGCTTGAATTTGGAGAAGATGTCGGCGTCCAGCACCTCGGCCCATTTGTAGCCGTAATAGCCCGACGCGTAACCGCCGGCAAAGATGTGCGTAAAGGCTGTGCTGGTGTTGGTGCCCTCCACCGGGGGCAGCAGCTCTTTGGTGTGTTGTTGCTCATACTCGTCTATGCGGCCCGGAATCTTTTCCGTCAGCGTGTGGAACGACATGTCCACCAGTCCCAGGTTCAGCTGCCGCACACACAGCCATCCGGCCAGATATTTCTCAGCAGCCTTGATTTTTTGGATGTATTCGCCCGGAATGGTGTCGCCCGTCTCGTAGTGGCGTGCAAAAGTGTTCAGGAACTGAGACTCGTAGCACCAGTTTTCCATCACCTGAGAAGGCATCTCCACAAAGTCGCGCTTCACGTTTGTGCCGCTCAGGCTGGGATAGATGCAGTCTGTGAGCAGGCAGTGGATGGCATGGCCGAACTCGTGCATGAAGGTCTCCAGCTCCCCGAAGCTCAGCAAAGCCGGTTTGCCGTCCACAGGTTTCGAGAAGTTGCACACCACCTGCACCAGCGGTCGCACTTGTTTGCCCCCGATGTTGCTCTGCTCGCGGAAGGTGGTCTTCCAGGCTCCGCTGCGCTTGCTGGCGCGAGGATGCATGTCCAAATACAGCACACCCATGAACCGCTCGCCGTCCATCACCTTGAACACCTTCACATCGGGATGGTAGACCTCTATATCCTTCGTCTCGCGGAACGTAAGCCCATACAGGCGGCCGTACAAATCGAAAATGCCCTGGCGCACCTTGTCCAGTTGCAGGTAGGGGCGCAGCAGCTCCTCGTCAAAGTCATAGCGCTCCTTTTTCAGCTTCTCGCTGTAGTAGGAGAAATCCCAGCGCTGCAAAGGCAGCTCAGCCCCCAGACGGGACGCAAAGGCAGATACCTCGGCCAGGTCCTTCTGCGCAAAAGGCATGGCGGCATGGAACATGTCGGACAAAAACGTGGCCAACTGCACAGGGGTGCTGCACATGCGGTCGCTCAGCACATACTCGCAGTAATTCTCATACCCCAGCAGCCGTGCCTGCTGGTAGCGCAGATAGGTCATCTCGCGTATCACCTCGTTATTGTCGTTCTTGTTGCCCCGGTTGCCGCGGCTGTTGTAGGCGCGCCACATCTGCTCGCGCAGGCTCCGGTTGTCGGCATAGGTCATGAAAGGGCCATAGGACGGGTAGGCCAATGTAAACACCCAACCCTCCATGTTCCGCTCGCGAGCCTCGGCCCGAGCACCGGCCACCACATTCTCCGGCAGCCCCCTCAGGTCCTCGGCGTTGGTGATGTGGAGGATGTAATCGTTATTGTCGGCCAGCACATTGCGGTTCATCTGTTGCGACAGTTCCGACAGCCGTTCGCTGTTGCGAGCAAAAGCCTTGCGGTCGGCCCCGGTCAGGTTCACACCGTTGCGCACAAAGCCCTTGTACGTGTCCTCCAGCAGGGTGCGCTCCTCAGCGGTCAGCGATAGCCCCTCGCGGCTGTCATACACCGCCTTCACCCGCTCAAAAAGCTTGGGATTCATGTTCACACTGTTCGAGAAGCGGGTCAGCTCCGGGGTCAGCTTCATCACAATGCGCTGCATCTCGGCGTCGGTGTTGCACTCGTTCAGGTTAAACAGCACGCTGCTTATGCGGTCCAGCCGCTCGCTTGCCGTTTGCAGCGCCACAATGGTGTTCTGGAACGTTGGAGCCTCCTTCTGCTTCACAATCTGCTTGACATTCCGTTCGGCTTCCTTGATGGCGGCGCGCACGGCCGGTATATAATGCTCATTGCGTATCTGGCTGAACGGCGGCGTCTGGTGCGGAGTGTTCCACTCCTGCAGCAGCGGGTTCGTACTCTGCCCGGCAACGGGCTCGACAGTGGCTACTATAGTCATGATAAGAAGATATTTCGCTATTTTTCTCATTTTTTTAGATTAATTAAGATTCTTTCCGTGTGCATTGTGCAATAAAAACAAGGCAACCCCGTTTTGAGAGATAACGTAAAGAATCGGAAATATTGTATCAACGCGAAAAAATAATACGCGAAAAAATAATAATAGAATAAACACATCTAAACACTAAATTGCCATGAAAAAATTCGCAACGGTATTAGTATGTGCCATGGTCGCCATGGCTTTTGCGGCATGCAACACCCACCAGGAGGAACTCGATGCCGCCATCAAAAAGAACGATTCCCTCTCCCTGATTATCCAAAACAAGGACTCGGAACTCGACTCCCTCTTCTCAACCCTCAACCAGATTGAAGAGAATCTGGCAGCCGTCAACTCCCGCTACAATGCCGTGCAGGAGCTGCGCCGCGCCAACATCGAAGGCCAGCCCAATGTCAAGAGCCAGATAAACGCCCAGATTAAAGACATCGAAAACCTCATGGCTGCCAACCGCCAGAAGATTGCCAGCCTGCAGGCCAAAATCAATACCGACACCAAAGAAGGCACCCGTCTGCAAGAGCTCGTCAGCCGTCAGGAAGAGCGCATCGCGCAGCAGGAGTCGCAAATAGCCCAGCTCCTCACCGAGCTCGAAAACAACAAAGTCCTCATCAAGAAACTCAACCAGGACGTCAGTGAACTCACCGCCTCCAACGAGCAGAAAGACCAATACATCAAACTGCAGACCACCGAGGCCAACCGCGCCTACTACGTGGTGGGCAGCTACTCCGACCTCAACGAGGCTGGCATCGTGAGCAAAGCCGGTGGCTTCATCGGCATCGGCCGCCGCCAAGGCACCAACAGCGAAATGCCCCTCGACCGTTTCACACAGATTGACCGCACCAAAGTTACCACCATCCCCATCAACATGCGCAAAGCTCTCGTGGTCTCCAAGCACCCCGAAAACAGCTATGAGCTGGTCATGGACGAGAACGACGAGAAGATGGTCTCCTACCTCCGCATCCTCAACCCCGCAAAATTCTGGGAGCAGACTCGCTTCCTGGTCATCTCCACCAAGTAACAACATTCTTTTCATACTTAAGTTTTGGTTGGCACAGCTTGCTGTGCCAACTTTTTTTGTCTCCTCCTCTCGCGGGCAGCCCCATGCCAGGCTGTCCGCGCCTTGGCTCCAGGCATGCCCTGTTCACACAATATCCTCATTGGTTGCCCTCTGGTTATTTTATTGACAATAGACAATGGAGAGGATATCGGCTGTCCTAATTAAGTGTTATTGTGGATGGGTAGGGCGTGGTTGTGGTTGAGGAAGCGGAGTGCCACTGTGGCAGTGGCACTCCGCTACGGTTGTCATTCGTGCTGTTGCTTGCTGATATAGTCGCGGAGGCTCTGTCGGTCGTTGCTGAAGGAGAGGATGCTGAGGGCGCGCTCGTAGTTTTCGGGATCGATGCAGTGGTGGTAGGCGGCTTTGAGGAAGTCGACTTGTGAGTTGTTGAATTCGAGGGTTTGGCCTATGCGCGCAATCTGTGAGGCGGTGAAGGGTTTGCCGTTGGAGAGCAGTCCTTTGGCGGTGGAGAGCTTTTCGCTGTCGAAGCTCTGGTTGTTGATGATTGCTATCATCTCGTTCACCCATTGGTCGGAGACAGTGACGGGCTCGTCAATGGCAATGGCTTGGGGAATGATGACGGGGTCGGCTGGAGGTGTGGGTGGGGTAGGGAGGATGTGTTGATGTGGCATGTGACCTTGCTGAGGCGGGGTTCCATGGTTTTGCGAGCTGAAAAGCAGCATCTGTTGGCGCCGCATGTCGTAGTCGACAAGGAGGGTCGGCACGGGGTCGAGGGCAGCATAGAGTTGGGTGGCGGCGGCTTTGCGGGCTGGGTGGGTGAGGACGATGATGACGTCGTGCAGACGAGTGTCGAGACGGTCGACAAGGACTTCTGCCAGCGGCACCTGGTTGATGAGGTCGCCGTCGACGTAGACCTGAAACATTTCGCCATGCTGGGCTTGCACTAAGATGGAGGGTGTGGCATGGCGTTGGGCCGTGGCGTTGTGGTGATGGTGTTTGCCGCGGGGCTGGGCTGAAAGGGCTGTGCCGATCAGCAGGAGGGCAAGGATAAGGGATAGACGTTTCATGATGTTGTGTTTTTGTGTGTTTGATTATCGGGTGCAAAGATACGGGTTTTTCGTGGGGAAAAACCCGTTGCGGGGATGTATTTTTCCGTGAAAAAGGAGAGCGGGTTATCCCCGTGCGGTTTCGAGGGCTTTTTGCATGGCGCGAATCTGGTCGCGGTATTTAGCGGCGGCCATGAAGTCCATCTCCTTGGCGGCTTGTTGCATCTTGCGCTGGGTTTCGCGGATTTCTTTGCGCAGCTGGGTCTGGGTTTTGTTGCACCATTGTAGGTCGTCCTCCTGTGCGGTGTCGGTGGTGTCCTCGGCGGCGTAAGTCAGCGGGCTGTCGGCAGGGGGCAGCTGTTGCTGCTTGGCATGGGGGTTTCGGCCTGTGCGCCCTCCGCTGTGGGCAGGGGTGTTGAGGGCATAGGGCGAGGCCGCGATGTTGGGGATGTTGGGGCCTTCGGCGGCTTTCTCCTCGTAGTGTTCCTCGGCGGCCCGTTCGATGACGCTGGTGGTGCCGATGATGGCTTCGGTGTTCTTGACGATTTGGCGTGGCACGATGCCATGCTCCAAGTTGTAACGGATTTGTTTTTCGCGGTGGCGGTTGGTCTCGTCGATGGCGCGTTGCATGCTGCCGGTGATGGTGTCGCCGTAGAGGATGGCTTTGCTGTGCACGTTGCGGGCGGCACGGCCTATGGTCTGGATGAGGGCACGGTCGCTGCGGAGGAAACCTTCCTTGTCGGCGTCGAGGATGGCCACGAGCGACACTTCGGGCAGGTCGAGTCCTTCGCGCAGGAGGTTCACCCCTACCAGCACGTCGAACACTCCCATGCGGAGGTCGCGCATGATCTCGACCCGCTCAAGGGTATCCACGTCGCTGTGGATGTATTTGCTGCGGATGCCGAGGTTGAGGAGGTAGGTGGTCATCTCCTCGGCCATGCGTTTGGTGAGGGTGGTGACGAGGACGCGCTCGTGCTTGTAGACGGTCTTTTCGATTTCGTCCAGCAGGTCGTCCACTTGGCTTACGGCGGGGCGCACTTCGACCACGGGGTCAAGCAGACCGGTGGGTCGGATGATTTGCTCCACCACCACGCCTTCGGCTTCGCTGAGCTCGTATTTGGCGGGAGTGGCGCTGATGTATATGGTCTGGCCGGTGATGTTGTAGAACTCGTCGTAGGTGAGTGGCCGGTTGTCGAGGGCGGAGGGGAGGCGGAAACCGTATTCGACCAGTGAGGTCTTGCGGCTTCGGTCACCGCCATACATGGCACCGATTTGGGGCACGGTGACGTGGCTCTCATCAATGACCAGGAGGAAGTCTTTGGGGAAATAGTCGATGAGGCAGAAAGGTCGGCTGCCTGGCTCGCGGCCGTCGAAGTAGCGCGAATAGTTCTCGATACCGCTACAGTAGCCCAGTTCCTGAATCATTTCGAGGTCGTAGTTGACGCGCTCCTCAAGGCGTTTGGCTTCGAGGTTCTTGTCGACGGAATAGAAGTAGTCGCGGCGCTCGAACATGTCGGACTGAATCTGGTGAAGGGCGTCGGCCATGTTCTCTTTGGAGGTGAGGAAGTTGCTGGCGGGGTAGATGGTGGCCTCGTTGAAGGTCTCAATCCGCTGGCCGCTGATGGGGTCGAAACTCTCGATGCTCTCAATCTCGTCGTCCCAGAAACTGATGCGGAAACAGAAATCGGCAAAAGAGGGAAAGACATCGACGGTGTCGCCCTTGACGCGGAAGCGGCCATTGATGAACTCGATCTCGTTGCGGACGTATTGGCCGTCGAGCAGTTGCAGCAAGAGATTGTCGCGGCTGATGCGCTGTCCCACATGGACGTTTACGGTTCCCCGTTTGAATTCTTCAGGATTGCCGATGCCGTAGATACAGCTCACCGAGCTGACCACGATGACGTCGCGCCGGCCGCTGAGCAGTGCCGAGGAGGCGCGGAGGCGCAGCTTGTCAAGGTCGTCGTTGATGGCAAGGTCCTTCTCGATGTATGTGTTGGTGGCGGCGATATAGGCTTCGGGCTGATAGTAGTCGTAGTAGGAGACAAAATACTCGACGGCATTGTTGGGGAAGAATTGTTTGAACTCGCCGTAGAGCTGTGCGGCGAGAGTCTTGTTGTGGCTCAGCACTAAGGTGGGACGTTGCAGCTGGGCTATGACGTTGGCCACGGTGAAGGTCTTGCCGCTGCCCGTGACGCCTTGCAGCACCTGTGCGCGCTGCCCGTTGCGGACCCCTTCGACAAGTTGGCGGATAGCTTCGGGTTGGTCGCCCATGGGGGCAAAGTCTGATTTGAGTTCAAAGTCCATGGCAGAGAGGATTAGGATTGATAGTTGACGAGTTTTTCGATGGCGTTGATGCCGTCGAGGGCAGAGGAGACGATGCCTCCGGCATAGCCTGCCCCTTCGCCGCAGGGGTAAAGCCTGCGCAACTGGGGATGCTGCATGGTCTCGTCGCGCGGGATGCGCACAGGCGACGAGGTGCGGCTCTCGACGGCCAGGATGCTGGCTTCGGAGGTGAGGAATCCACGCATCTTGCGGTCGAACTGGCGGAACCCCTCTTGCAGACAGCGCACCACAAATGGCGGCAGCAACTGGTGCAGGGGGTAACCTGTCGTGGGGCCGAGATAGTTGCTCTTATTGTTGTTCTGGCTGGAACGGTTCTGACAGAAATCCGTGAGCCGTTGGATGGGAGCCGATATGGTGTCGCCCGCGGCGCGGAAGGCAGCCCGTTCCACATCCTGTTGGAAATGGAGCAGAGCCAGTGCACCGTGGTCAGCATACTGCGGCACATCCTCCAGACTTACGGTCACGGCTATGCCGCTATTGGCGTAGGGAGAATTGCGCTGCGAGTTGCTCATGCCGTTCACCACTTGCTGCCCACCATCGGTGGCGGCGGGCACAATCACTCCGCCGGGACACATGCAGAACGAGAACACCCCGTGGCCGTCCACCTGTGTGGTGAGACTGTAAGCTGCCGGGGGCAGGAACCGCATGGCGGGCGACCGGTGGTACTGGATTTCGTTGATGAGGCTCTGCGGATGCTCCACCCTCACGCCGAGGGCAAAAGGCTTGGCCTGCAAGGTCCATCCACGGCTGGAAAAAAGGCTGTAGATATCGCGCGCGGAATGGCCTGTGGCCAGAATGACGGCCTGTCCCTCGTAGGTGTTGCCGTCCATATCCTTCACCCCTTTCACTCTCAGTTGTCCGGCCTCTTGTTGTGCGATGATGTCCACCACCCGTGTGCCGAAATGATACTCGCCACCGTGTGCCTCGATGGTATGACGCATGTTGGCTATAATACCGCTGAGCCTGTCGGTGCCGATATGGGCATGGGCGTCGATGGCTATTGCCGGGTCGGCCCCATGTTCTATGAAGCGTTGCAACACGTAGGCGATATTACCGCGCTTGGTGCTGCGTGTGTAGAGCTTGCCGTCCGAGTAGGTACCGGCTCCGCCCTCGCCGAAACACCAGTTGCTCTCCGGGTTCACCTCACGGCTACGGCCCAGCAGTGCTATGTCGTAGCGTCGCTGCTCCACGGGCTGGCCCCGCTCTATGATAACGGGCTTCAGCCCCAGTTCGAGGGCGCGGAGGGCGGCAAAGAGCCCGGCAGGACCGGCCCCAACAATTATCACTGGGGGCTTGGAATGGCAATCTTGATAGTGGCCTCGGTAGTCGTGCGGGACGAAGTCCTCGCCGACATACACTTCGACTGTAGCGTGGTAACGGATTCCCCGACGCGAGTCGAGGCTGCGTCGCAGCACCTCTACATGCCTCACATCCCCGGCCGACAGACCTGCCCGCCGGGCGACGGCTTCGCGCAGCAGGGTCGGAGTGGCATATTCTTCGGGGCTCAAGTCTATCTCTACAGTCTTCCTCATGGCCGTCATCATTCGAAAGTGAAAGAAAGCATGAACGTTCGCGAGTGCAGGTCTTTGGTCGACTGGGTGTAGAAATCGTCGTCCTGCACTTTCAGGTCGGTCAGTCCAAAGGCCATCTTGAACTCGATGGCGAACTTCACGTAACGCAGAAAGAAGTCGAATCCCACCCCCGCCGTATAGCGGAGGTCAATCTGGTTGAGCCGGATGATAGACTCATCGTTGTTATTCTTGTTCTTGAACAGCGATGCCACGTCAAAACCCCAGCTGCCGCCGGTTATAAGGTAAGGCCTGAAATTGGTGTAGCGTTTGGCCCGGAACTTCAGTTCCAGCGGCACCTCGGCATACACCGATTCCACTGTGCGCCGCAAGTCGTATTTCCAGTGTGTCGAGGTGTAGGCCTCCGACCAACTGTATGATATATCTCGGCTGATGAGCGTGATGCCGGGCAGCAGCCTCAGGTTCAGGTGGTCGCCCAATCGCAGGTCACCAATCACATTGATATGGAATCCGGGACAGTAGTAAGAAGTGACGCCTTGGATGTTTTGTCTCAGCGTGTCGTTCTCCGAGAAATGGAGGTCGAATTTCGACCGTGTGTAGCCCACCTGTATGCCCCAGTGCAGTTTCCGGTTGTCGAACGACCCCAGATTCGACGCACGGGTCTGCCCCTGAAGCGACAGGGACAAACTCGACAATGCGACGATAAAGAGAACTAACCTTTTCAACGTTTGTGGTTTTAAGGGACGTTCATTTGACGGGGGTGTCCGCCATCTCGCCACGCAGCGACTCGCCGAGACACTGGCGCACATGGTCCGGGTTGTCGGGATAAGTACCCAGCAGATACATCATCTTGGTCACGGCGGCCTCCAGCGTGATGTCGCGTCCGCCGATGATGCCCATACGGCTCATCTCATAGCTGGCCTCGTATTGGCACATCACCACCGAGCCCGCCTTGCACTGCGTCACATTCATCACTATCACGCCGCGTTTCACAGCATCCGCCATGGCCTCGATAAACCAGGGCTCGGTGGGTGCGTTGCCGCTGCCGAAGGTCTCCACGATAACACCGTGCAGCCCCTCGGCGCCCAGAATGGCCCGCACCACCTGTGGTGTGATGCCGGGAAACAGCTTCAGCACCGCTATGTTGCGGTCGAACTTTTTTCGCACCTCCAGCGGTTTGGTGCCTTTGGGCAGGAACAGATGGGGTTTGAAACTGAAGTTGATTCCTGCCTTGGCTAAAGAGGGGAAGTTGAAACTCATGAAAGCGTCGAAATTCTCCGCGCTCACCTTGGTACTGCGGTTGCCGCGATACAGGTGGTTCTCGAAAAACAGGCACACCTCTGGTATGAACGCCTCGCGGCACGAGGCCAGCTCCAGGGCGCAGATGATGTTCTCTCGTCCGTCGGTGCGGAGCACACCCATGGGCAGCTGGCTGCCCGTCAGGATGATGGGTTTCGACAGGTTCTTGAACATAAAGCTCAACGCCGATGCCGTATAGGCCATCGTGTCAGTGCCGTGCAGCACCACAAAGCCGTCATACTCGTCGTACCTTTTCTCTATAATCTCGGCTATGTCGACCCAGAAGTCGGGTGTCATGTTCGACGAATCGATGATGCGTTCCAGCTGACAGGTGTCCACCGTGTAGGGACATTTGCGCAGTTCGGGCAGCACATCGTATATATGCTCCATGGGAAAAGGCCTCAGCGAGCCCCGCTCGTCCTGCACCATGCCGATGGTGCCGCCGGTATAAACTATTAAAACCCTGTTTTTCATTGTGTAATAATAAAGCTATTATGTCGTGCTCTGCTCTTCGGCCACCGCTCAGCGGTCCGCCGACTGACCAAAGTTCTGGTCATAACGGCGAATCCTTTCTTTTATTGTATCTGGAATCACGGCAGCCCGTTGTGTGGTGCGGCTGTAGCCCGACATCACCGTGCGGCATGTGGCGCACGCTTCGCCCGTGTCGCTGTCCACCACCTGCTGGCGCATGGCCAGACTTTTATTGCCGAAGTGGTCCACCTCCGTCGTCACATGTATGTGGTCGTGGTAGTGTATCTGCCGGTGGAAGTCCACCTCCACCCTCACCACCATCACCGTGAACTCTCCCTCCTCGGGTGGCAGTCCGATGGCGGTGAAATATTCCGACTTGCCCAGATCGAAGAACTCCATGATGACGGCGTTATTCACATGCCCCATTTGGTCGATGTCGTTAAAGCGTAGTTGAATAGGTGTTATGTGCATTATTGTTCGGTATTAAATGTTTCTGTCTTTGATGATTGCTCTGGAGGCGGTGGTTGCTGAATGGAGCTGCGGCGGTCAGTTTTTCCCGCTGCCCTGCTTTATCGAAAAGAAGAACTCCAGCCCGCCTTCGTTGCGGTTTTTCACATAGATGTCGCCTCCGTGGAACTGCACCGCGTGCTTCACAATCGAAAGTCCCAGCCCGGTGCCTCCGTTCTTGCGGCTGCGTCCCTCCTCAATGCGGAGGAAACGGTCAAACAAACGGGGCAGATACTCATTCTTCACCCCCTTTCCAGTGTCGTAGAGGTGTATGTAGTAGTGCTCGCCGTCGTAGGGCTTATAGCACTGGATGGTCACCGTGCAGCCGTCGCCCGCATATTCGATGGCGTTCTCTATCAAGTTGCGGAATATCGAGTAAATCAACAGCCCGTTGCCGTTCACCACCATCCCCCTCGGCAGCAGGTTCTCGACAAGGGTCTGGTGCTCCTCAGCTTTGAGCGACAGCTCCCTTGCCGCCTCCTCGGCCTGGGCGCGCAGGTCCACCTGCTCACGCACAAAAAGGTCGTTCCCCTCCTCAAGCTTGTTGATTAGCGACACATCGTTTATCAGGTCCGACAGCCTCAGCGTCTGGCTGTAGCACCGCTCCATGAAATATCGCCGTTGCTCCTCGCTCACCGGGCGCTCGCCAAGCAGTATCTCCAAATACCCCCTTATCGAACTCACCGGGGTTTTCAGCTCATGGGCTATATTGTTGGTCATCTCCTGCTTCAGCTGCCGGTTGCGCTTCTGCTCCACGATAATCTGCTGCTTCTGCACCTCGGCCTCCTCCCTCAGCTGCCGCTCGTTCCGCACCCTCACCTTCAGCCGCACCGCCATCCACACCAGCGACACCAGCGCCAGTATCAGCAAAACAATGGTAATGGTCAAGGCAAGCATATCGTAGTCAAACTATTAATGTTACTTCTGTCCAACATGATTGTAGGGGCCGTCTCTCAGTTGTTGTCCGGACACAGGGCATAGCCAAACCCCGTGCGGTTCACGATCCGCCGTCCCTCCGCACCCAGCTTTTTCCGCAACCGGGCTATATGCACATCCACGCTGCGGTCGTTCACCAGTGCGTCGTTCGGCCACACGGCGGCCATTATCTCCTCACGGCTGAAATACCTGTTCTGGCTTTCCGCCATCAGGCACAGTATCATGTACTCTCTTCGTGTCAGTTCCACGGCCGAGCCAGCCACCGTCACATTCTGCAATTTGGTGTCAATCCTCAGGCTGCCGCATTGCAAGGCGCCATCGCCGAGGGCATGCCCCTCGAGGGCCGCAGCTTGCGACCCCGAACGCTTCAGCACCGCCCTGACACGCGCCAGCACCGTGTCAAACGAGAAGGGCTTGGTGATATAGTCGTCGGCTCCCATGGCAAAACCTTTCAGTTGGTCGTCATGCCCGTCGCGGGCGGTGAGGAAAATGATGGGAGTGTTGTCGTCCCGCTCACGCAGGAGCTTGGCCAGCTCAAATCCCGACATGCTCCCCATCATCACGTCCAGCAGAATCAGGTCCGGATGGCCGTGGCTTCCGTCGTCCATCAGCTTCAGCGCCTCCTCGGCGCCTTCGCATGTCGTCACCTCAAACCCCTCGCTTTCCAGATTAAACCGCAGAATCTCACACAAATCCTGCTCGTCGTCAACAACCAAAACTCTTGTCATAATGTTCGGAACATAATTTTTATCCTTCACCTTCTCCCGCAGTGCAGCCCCACTGGGGACCGTCAGCTGCAAAAAAAGAAAGGAGGCTTTGTTAGGCCTCCTTTTCGTGAATCTTTTTGTGGCATTGACTGGAATTGAACCAGTGACACAAGGATTTTCAGTCCTCTGCTCTACCAACTGAGCTACAACGCCATCATTTCAAAAATCGGTGTTTCTCTCTTTGAAATCGGTTGCAAAATTACTCCTTTTTTTTCAATCGGCAAAATTTTTTTGCAAAAAAAATCGCAACTTGCTGTCCTGTAGTTCTATTTTTTGAAATCATTGCTCTCTCTGCCTTTGCAAAATGGGTGTCAGGCCTCAGTTTTTTCCTCTTTTTGGGGTTGTTCGGCAACGGTTGCGGGCTTTTTTTTCTTGTTGCGCGTGTTCAATATCAGCTGGTCGATGATAAACCAGGTGGCGCCCACAGTGATGGCCGAGTCGGCAATGTTGAAGATGGCGTTGAAGAACTCAAAATGCGCGCCGCCAATCAATGGCAGGCCCTCGGGCAGGTAGGTGTCGATCAGCGGGAAGTAGAACATGTCCACCACACTGCCTTGCAGCAGCGGCGCATAGCCCTGGGCGGGGAACATCTCTGCCACCTGAAAGCCGCTTTCGGTAAACAGCACACCGTACAGCGTGCAGTCTATCAGGTTGCCTATTGCCCCGGCGGTGATCAAGGTGCCGTAAAGGGTCACCGCGGTCCGGCCGCCGCGCCGTATGTGTATCAGCAGCAGCCATATCAGTGCCACCGATGCCACCATGCGCACCAGTGTCAGGATAATCTTGCCCACCGTGCCGCCAAACTTGGTGCCGAAGGCAAAGCCCTCGTTCTCCACAAAATGCAGCAGGCACCAGTCGCCTATCAGGGGTATCTCTTCGCCAAGCATCATGTGGGTCTTCACCCATATCTTCAATATCTGGTCAGCCACAACTATGAGGCCGATCAGACCAAACATCAGGAGGTATTGATTCTTCTTTTTCTGCATAATGTGGGTATAACTCTTTTCGGCCATAATTATTGCATGGGTCTTAAAATCTTTCTTTCTACTCAGTGTTGCACTTGTAACTGGAATTTAGGACACAGGGGGCCAGCCAGTTGTTTCGCCGCGGTCGCGACCTTGTTCACCCAACCGATGACTGCTCTTTCGATGGCAGTTCCCCGTTCCTTCTTCGTTAATTAACGATGAAGGAACGGGGAACTGAGGTTGATTAACGGGAGGAGGATTGGGCAACGGCCTGGAGCAGTTCGTCGTACCATTCCTGCCCGAAGCGGCGGATGAGGGGTTCGCGGAGGTACTGGTAGAGTGGCACCCCGCACTCGTTGCCTTTGGCCACGGCGCAGCGGCACACGTCCCATTGGTGGTAGTTGACGGCGGTGAACTCGCCGTAGTTGTCGACCCGGATGGGGTAGAGGTGGCAGGAGACGGGCTTGAGGAAGTCGGTTTTGCCGTCGCGGCAGGCTTGCTCGATGGCGCAAAGGGCGGTGCCGTCGTCGGCCCAGGCCACGTAGGCGCACTCGCGGTTGTTGACCAGGGGGGTGCAGGGCTCGGCGGCATTGTCGAGGGTGGAGACCCCTTGCTGCTCTACGGCGGAGCGGCCTTTGGCGGTCATGTAGGGCAGCACCTGGGGCAGGATGCGCTGGAGGGTGTTGACTTCGTCGTCGGTGAGGGGAGCGCCATAGTCGCCCTCTACGCAGCACTGGCCTTTGCATTGGGCCAGGTCGCAGCAGAAACGGCGCTCGGCTATGTCGTCGGAGACTATGCTTTCTTTTACTATTAGCATTGGGGGGCTGGATTTTTTTAGGTTTTATAGTTCTTCTAGATTCTCTAGATTCTCTAGATTTTTTAGAACTTTCTAGGGTCTTTTTAGGGTTTCTATTATTTTTTGGGCTAAGTGGCGGGCCAGTTTTTCTTTTGATTCTACTGTCCAGCCTGCTACGTGGGGGCTGAGGACTGTGCGGGGGCTGTGGAGGAGGTAGTTGAAGTCGGCTGGCAGGTGGTCGAGGTCGAGGCCGTCGCGGGTCATGTCCTCGTATTCTATCACGTCGAGGGCGGCTCCGAGGATTTGCCCTTGTTCGATGGCTTGTGCCAGGTCGGGGGTGCGGACCACGGCTCCGCGCGAGGTGTTGACGAGGTGGAAGGGGCGGGCGAAGGCCTCGATGAAGGGGTGGGAGACCATGTGGCGGGTTTCGGGGGTGAGGGGAACGTGGAGGCTGAGGACGTCGGATCGGGCTTGCAGCTCGGCGAGGGTGACTTCCTGCACATAATGGGGGGCATAGCCTGCGGGTTTGTATTTGTCGTAGGCCAGGATGGTGCATTCGAAGCCTTGGAGCCGCTGGGCGAAGGCGGATCCCATGTTGCCGAAGCCGATGATGCCGACGGTGCGGCCTTTGATTTCGAGGCCGCGGTTGGCTTCGCGCCGCCACAGGCCTTGGCGCACTTCGGCATCGGCGGAGGCGATGTGGTTGAAGAGGGCCAGGAGGAGGCCGAGGGCGTGTTCGCCCACGGCGTCGCGGTTGCCTTCGGGCGAGTTGAGGCAGCGTATGCCGAGGCTTTGGGCATAGTCGACATCGATGGTTTCCATGCCGGCCCCGAGGCGTCCTATGCAGCGGAGGTGGCGGGCGCGGAGGAGGAAGGGACGGTCGATGACTATCTTGCTGCGCACCACGAGGGCGTCGAAGTCGGCGATGCGGTCGAGAAGGGTGTCGTAGGTGAGGGAGGTGTCGACCACCACCTCGTGGCCGGCTTGGCGCAGGAGGTGGTGGAGGACGGGATGGGTGTTGTCGGTGACGAGGATGTTCATGAGCTGGATGCGGTGAGGGAGTGGAGGTTTATTGGCCGAGGGGGATTTCGACCAGCATGGAGGAGCTGGCTCCGAGGATGCCTATGCCGCCGTTGACGTTGGAGTGAACCTGGACGGGCTCGTTGACGATGCTGAGTGCGCCACCGTTCTGCCGCTGGTTGATGAGGGTGACTTGAAAAAGATAGGCGTCGCGGCTGAGGGATGTCACTTCGAGGTACAGTTTTGTGCCGCGATGGAGGATGGGATTTCTAACGTCTTCAATTTCACCCCGGATAACGTGGCTGAGGCCGTTGATGCGGTCGCCGGAGAAGAGTACTTGACTGCCACGGTTGTAGGCGACTTGCATGTTGAGGTCGAAATAGTCGCCGGTGGGGTCTTGCTCAAAAAGTACGTCGTCGTCGATTATGAGGGAGAGGTAGCGCTTCTGGTTGTCGGTAGGGTCGAGAAAGAAAGCCTTGAGCTGATAGTAGTTGTCGACGTTGGCGGGGTCGTTGAGGGTGAATCGGAAATCGAGGCTGTATTCCCTGATGGTGATGAGGGTGTCGCTATAGTTGCTGTAGGAGGGGAAGGTGTCGATGGTGAAGTCGGAGAGGATTGAGGGGTCGGAGGCTGAGGGCGGCGCGGGCATGCGGCAACCGGCGGTGAGCTCGCCATGGTCGGGGACAGAGACGCGGAGGGTGAGGGTGTCGTCGGGGCGGAGGGTGAGGTCGGAGAGGTAGATGCCGTTTTCGGTGTAGGAGAAGGTGGCGGCATTGGGTGTGCCGTTGAGGTCGGCGCGGATGGTTGCGTTGTCGATGACGGGGAATTGGGCTTCACGGAGGAAGAAGTTGCTGTAGGAGAGGCGCAGGGCGACGGGCGAGTCGGTTGTGGCCTGGCAGATGAGGACGGGCAGGGCATCGGTTTGCGAGCCGTTGAATTCGACCACTTTGCGGCATGAGGAGGTCAGGACGAGAATCGTCAGGGCGAGAAGTATGATGATTTTTTTCATTGTTTTATATGTTTAATATTGATAATAGGATTTGGGGTGTGTTAGAATTTCCAGAGGTAGCTGATGGAGGGGAGGATGGGGAAGATGGAGAGTTGGGTGAGCTGGTTTTTGCCGTTCCAGGAGGTTTCGGGGTAGAGGAGGTAGGGGTTGAGGTGGTTGTAGACGTTGTAGACGCTGACGTTGATGGTGCGGCTGCCGTGGCGGAGGGGTTTGTGCCAGTTGAGGCTGATGTCCATGCGGTGGTAGTTGGGCATGCGGTAGTTGTTGCGGCCACTGACGTAGCTTGCGGATGAGTAGTAGTAACCTTCGTTGTTGCCGTTGATTTGCTCGGGGCTACCGGGGTTGAACTGCTGGAGGGCGAGGGTGGCGGCGTTGCCGGTGGAGAAGACCCAGGTGACGGAGGCGTCGAAGCGCTCGGTGAATTTGTAGGAGAGGACGAGGCTTATGTCGTGACGGCGGTCGTATTTGGCGGGGAAGGGTTTGCCGTTGTTGAGCGTCTGGCCGGGGCGGTCGAAGAGACGGTAGGTGTGGCTCCAGGTGTAGCCGAGCCAGCCGGTGAGGCGGCCAAGGTTTTTCTGGGCGAGGAACTCGACGCCGTAGGCCCAGCCACGGCCCATGCAGACTTTGTTTTCCCAGCCCTGGGAGCTGCCCCAGAAGGAGGCTCCGTCTTTGTATTCGAGCAGGTTGTCCATGCTTTTGTAGTAGCCCTCGACGGAGAGGTTGAGCGAGTCGAGGAGGTTGTAGAAGAGGCCGGCGGCCACTTGGTGGGCGTTCATGGGAGTGATGTGTGCGGTGACGGGGACCCAGAGGTCGGTGGGCAGGGAGATGGAGGAGGTGCTGAGGAGGTGGAGGTATTGGGTCATGTAGGCGTAGCCCACTTTGGCCGAGAGGCGGTCGTTGATGAGGTAGCGGCCACTGAGGCGGGGCTGGAGGGAGGGGTAGAACTTGCCCTGGACTCCGAAGCCAGTGAGGTTGAGACCGAAGTTGACTTTGAAGCGGTCGTTGATGCGCCAGTCGTCCTCGGCATAGGCGCGGATTTCGTGGGCGGCGATGCGGCTCTGGCCGATAGTGGTGTCGATGGGTGTGGTTTCGTTTTCGACTTCTTTCATGCTGAAGGTCTCGGGGGTGAAGTAGTGGAAGATGTAGTGTGAGCCGAATTTGACGGCGTGGTCGGGGGTGGGGGTGTAGTCGAAGTCGGCACAGGCGAGGAAGTCGCGTATGCCGGAGTTGAAGTTGAGGGTGTAGCTATAGTTGTCGTTGCGGAGTTGGTTGATATATTCCTCGGTGACGGAGAGTTTGCTGCGGTAGCGGGTGAATGCGCCACTGAGGTTCATGAAGAGCTTGGGGGTGAGCTCGTAGTTCCAGCGAAGGCTGCCCACGATGTTGCCCCAGCTGTAGCGGAGGCGGGCATACTCGGTGTAGTCGTAGCCGTCGACGAGCTTGAAGCGGGCGTAGATAACATCGTCGCCCATGTAGTAGGAGGCGTAGAGGCGGCTGCGGTCGCTGAAGCGGTGGGTGACCTTGGCGTTGAGATCATAGAAATAAGGACCGGCATTGATACTGGAGGAGCCGCCTTCGGCCAAGCCTTCCATGCGGGAGGCCATGGCGAGGATGGGCTGGATGAGGATGTCGCCGTAGGTGCGGCGGGCAGAGATGGAGAAGGTGGTCTTCTCTTTGATGATGGGGCCTTCGAGGTAGGCTTTGGCGGAGATGAGGCCGATGCCGATGCCGCCGTGGAGTTCTTTGTCGTTGCCGTTGTTCGTGGTGATGTCGAGGACGGAGGAGAGACGGCTGCCGAAATGGGCAGGGAAGCTGCCTTTGTAGAGCTGGATGTTCTTGACGGCGTCGGAGTTGAAGGCGGAGAAGAAGCCGCCGAGGTGGTTGACGTTGTACATGGGCACGCCGTCGAGGAGGAAGAGGTTCTCGTCGGGGCCACCGCCACGGACGTACATGCCGGCCATGCCCTCGCTGCCGTTTTGGACGCCGGGCAGGAGCTGGACGGCTTTGACTACGTCGGTCTCGCCAAAGAGCATGGGGATGGCTTTGACCTGCTCAACGGGGATTTCGACCACGCTGGCCTGCGAGCTTTCGACATGCTGGGTGCGCTGGCCGGTGACTTTGACTTCGGCGAGGGTGGTGGAGCCGTTGAGCTTGACATTGAGACGGTGGTCGCGGTCGAGCTTGAGGTCGAAGAACTGGGTTTGGCATCCCACAAAGGAGACACGGATGACGGCATGGCTGTTGCGCAGGGTGAGGGAGTAGCGGCCATGCTGGTTGGTGACGGTGCCTTTGTGGGAGAGGGTGTCGAAGACGGTGGCGCCGATGAGGGTCTCGCCGGTGCGGGAGTCGATGACGGTGCCGGTGACGGTGAAGGAGGTTTGTTGTGTGCGCTGGGCCCAGCCGACTGAGGCGGCTAATAGCACAAGAAAGAGAGTAAGGGCTCGTTTCATAGATATAGGTGTTTTGATGAATATGTTGTTTTTATTGTGTAGACGCATAAAGGGGTGATTTCTTACAGGAGGATGCGTTTTTTATTTGAGGTCTTCGTCCTGCACGCGGGCGGCGGGGTCGGGGTTGGAGAGGGTGAGAGAGGGCGATGGACTGTCGTAGCCGTCGCTGTCGGCGTCGGAGGTTCGGGGTTGGATGGGCTGGATTGGCTCGGAATCGTCGTCGGGGTTGGGATGGTGGCGGCGGTGGCGGTGGGAGCGCTGTTTGTGTTCCTCGATGGTTTCGCCAGCCACGATGCCGGTGGGGACAGCTATGATGGAGTAGCCGAGAAGCATGACGAGGGTGGAGATGAACTGGCCGGTGGCGGTGATGGGCGCGATGTCGCCATAGCCGACGGTGGTGATGGTGACGATGGCCCAGTAGATGCCACGGGGGATGCTGGAGATGGCGGGGTTGACTTTGCCCTCGATGCCATACATGGTGGCGCCAAGAATGACGGCAAAGATGAATACGAACATCATGAAGATGACTATCTTGATGCCGCTGCGGCGCAGGGCATTGAGGAGGAAACGGCTTTCGTCGAGGAAACGCTGCATCTTGAAGATACGGAAGATGCGGAGCATTCGCATGAGACGCAGGACGGAGAGGGTGGAGGCCGCCGGTACCAGGAGACTGAGCCATGAGGGGAAGATGGAGAGGAAGTCGATGATGCCATAGAAGGAGAGGACGTAGCGCCAGGGCTTGTTGAGGCAGTAGATGCGGAGGTAGTACTCGAAGGTGAAGAGGATGGTGAAAAGCCAGCCGACGATGCGCATGGTGATGGAAAACCAGTGGGAGGTGTCGGCCACGCTCTCGAGCATGATGACGATAATGTTGAGGGCAATGAGGATGAGCAGCCAGATGTCGAACTTTTTGCCCGCCGGGGTGTCGGCTTTGAAGATGATGGTGTAGATTTGCTGCTTGGTGAGGGAGCGGTAGCGCTTGGGGAGCAGCACGGTGAAGAGGGCTCGGTGGAGGATGTCGCCTATGAAATTGACTATCTGCCGGAAGATGTCGGCATAAGGGATGCTCACTATTAAGCGGAGCAGGGCCTTGAGGGCGTTCTTTATCATGATGACGGCCGTTGGTGTTGAATTGATTGGATATTCTTAATGTTTGTTGCGCAGCACCCGCAGGGTGGAGCAGTAGTTGGGCTGGAGCGACTGAGCGGCCTGGAGGAGGCAGGAATGGGAGGTCTGGCGGTAGACGGAGGGTTCGCGGTTGATGAGCGAGGGGTCGCCAATCATTTGATAGTAGCAGAGGCTGAGGGCACGGTCGCTGGCCTTATATTGCGAGAAAAGGAATGTGTTTTCGTACTTGTTGGCCACTTTCTCCAATTCGGAGGAAAGGGAGTCGGGCTGTTCGGCCAGGTCGTGTTGGAGGAGCTCGATTTGCTGGCGGATGGCTGCCTCGGCACGGTCCATGGCCTGGGGGGAATCGTCGTTGAGTTTGCCACTGATTACAAAGAGGCCGGGGCCAAGGTCGCCGGTGATGTAGGCGTCGAGTTCGGAGAAGAGGTTGGTCTCCTGCACGAGGCGACGGTAAAGTCGCGAGGAATGTCCGTTGCTGAGGAGGTCGCTGAGCATGTCGTAGGCATAGAAGTGAGGGTCCCACCGGTCGCACATGTGCCAGGCGAGGTAGAGGGCGTTGTTGGGCACGTCGCTGTAGAGGGTATCGAAACGGGGTTCGGTTTGTGGGCTTTCGCTCGGATAGTTCCGATTCCTCATGTCGGCGATGGGGGAGGATGATGATGAAGACAGGGGTCCGAAGATGTCCTGCACCATGGTGAGGGTGGCCTCGGGCTCGACGTTGCCCGCAATGGCAAGGATGGCGTTGTCGGGCCGGTAGAAACGGTTGTAGAATTGGCTTACGTCGTCGAGCGTGGACTGCTGCACGTGGCGGATGTCAGCCCCGATGGTGCACCAGCGGTAAGGGTGGCGCTGGTAGCAAAGCGGCCGGAGGTGCATCCAGACATTGCCGTAGGGCTGGTTGATATACCGCTGGTTGTATTCCTCGGTGACGACTTTGCGCTGCACGTCGAGTACTTCCCAGTGGTTGCCGTCGGTGTTCCAGTCGCCCGCCATGCGGTTGGCCTCAAGGGTGAGGGCATGGCGCAGATGCTGGGCCGGGACGGTGAGGTAGTAGTTGGTGTAGTCGCAGTTGGTAAAGGCGTTGGCTTCGCCACCCAAGGCGTCGACAGCACCGTCGTAGTCGGGCACTTGGCGTGTGCCCCCAAACATGAGGTGCTCGAAGAGATGGGCAAAGCCAGTGCGCAGGGGGCTCTCGTCGCGGGAGCCTACGCAGTAGAGGAGGTTGACGGTGGCCAAAGGCGTGGAGGGGTCGCGGTGGACAAGCACCCTCAATCCATTGGTTAATACATGACATACATATTCTATCATAACCTCTATAAAACGGCAGGTGGAAAGAATTATTGCATCTTTTTTCTCGAAAAAGCGATTATTCAAAAAAAAAACGTATATTTGCAATTCGAATACAAAGGTCAGACATCGGCATTAGCATGTGACTGACCGTGGCTTCGCCGTGTTTGCGCTTGGGCGCAGCGGTGAGAAATAAGCATAATAAAGCATATTTGGAATGATGAAAATAGCCGTTGCAGGAACGGGTTACGTAGGGCTGAGCATAGCCACGCTGCTGGCTCAGCATAATGAGGTGGTGGCGGTGGATATCGTGCCGGAACGGGTGGAACAGGTCAATGACCGCAGGTCGCCAATACAGGATGACTATATAGAACGGTTTTTCAGAGAAGACAAGGCTTTGCGAGAGGGTGTGGCCGACAACAGTGGCTTCATGCTCAGCAAACCGCTTGCACTGGAGGCCACGACCGATTGGCAGCGGGGATATGCAGAGGCCGAGTATGTGGTGATTGCAGCCCCGACCAACTACGACAGCGCCAAGAATTTCTTTGACACCTCGGCGGTGGAGGATGTGATAGGCAAAGTGATGGCCGTTAATCCCAAAGCCGTTATGGTCATCAAGAGCACCATCCCTGTGGGGTATACCCAGGCGGTGAGCGAACGTATGGGGACCGACCGCATACTTTTCGCCCCGGAGTTTCTGCGGGAGTCGAAAGCCCTTTACGATAATCTTTATCCCTCCCGCATCATTGTGGGCAGCCGTCCGGACAATGCCGCAATGCGTGAGGCGGCACAACGGTTTGCGGCAATCATCAAGGAGGGCGCTGTGAAACAGGACGTGCCCGTGTTGATGATGGGCACCACCGAGGCTGAAGCCGTGAAGCTGTTTGCCAATACTTATCTGGCCCTCCGGGTGAGCTATTTCAATGAGCTGGACACCTATGCCGAGTTGAAAGGATTGGACACGCAACGGATAATAGAAGGCGTGTGCCTTGACCCGCGCATCGGGTCGCACTACAATAACCCCTCTTTTGGATATGGGGGCTACTGCCTGCCCAAGGACACTAAGCAGCTGCTGGCCAACTATTCGGATGTGCCGCAGGAGCTTATTCGCGCCATCGTGGAGAGCAACAAGACTCGCAAGGACTTTATCGCAGACCAGGTGCTGAAGAAAGCCGGTTACTATACTTATTACAGCCAGAACAACAACTGGTCGCAGACGGAGGAGAAGCCCTGCGTCATAGGCGTATACCGGCTGACGATGAAGAGCAACAGCGACAATTTCCGCCAGTCGAGCATCCAGGGAGTGATGAAGCGTGTGAAGGCCAAGGGGGCCACAGTGATCATCTACGAACCTACCCTGCCCGACGGGAGCACTTTCTTCGGCAGCAAGGTGGTGAATGATTTAGACGCCTTCAAACGGCAAAGCCAGGCCATCATCGCCAACCGGTATGATGCGGTGCTGGATGATGTGGCCGAGAAGGTTTACACCCGCGATATATTCCGCCGCGACTGATGCTCAGCTGGTATGTGTATAGGTGCCCATCGGGTAAGGAGCTGACGCTGAAGGAGAGCATTCAAACACTGTTCGGCGTGGAATGTTTCGTGCCCATCAAAAAGGTGCGCCAGCGCGACAGGCATGGACGTTTTGTGTGGGTGCAGCGCAGTGCGCTGACAGGGTATATCTTCACCCGGATAGAGAAGGAACGGCAGCATCTGGTGCCACGCCGATTGCTGAATCTTTATACGATGATGCAGCAGTCCGACGGGCTGTGGCGGCCGGTGATCGTGCCGGAGAACCAGATGGCCAGTTTCATAAGGGTGTCGGGCAGCGAGGATGAACAGATAGCCTATCTCGACCCCGCCAAGCTGGATCTGAAAAAGGGCGACCGGGTGCGGGTCATAGGTGGCAGTTTTGTCGGTGTGGAAGGGGTGTTCATGCAGATAGGCGGCAAGCACCAGAAACGCGTAATCATAGAACTGGAAGGCCTCATAGCGGTGGCCACGGCCGCCATTCCCGCCTCAATGGTGGAGAAAATAGGCTGAAATCTGGTCTTTTTTGTTGTTCTTATAGGACAAAAGCTCCCTTGCCGTTGTAAGGGAACACTCTCAAGCATCCTAACGGTGAGAGATTTCAATAGTACCGTGCAAGTTGTAGAGTCGGTGCGGTGATTATAGGCATAGCGGGATGTGTCCCGGAGGGACGCGACAATATGTAGCAGTCTTTCATGAAAAGAGTCTCAAAGAACGCCGTGTTCCGTCAGCCCCAAAGGGCATGAGAAAGTCGTGCCGGAGGCACGGGATTTCAATAACACGGTACATGCGAAGGAGCAGTGTCGTGAAAGTAAGAAGAGAGTGCGTGCGTCCCGGAGGGACGCGACCTCAGTAACACCGTACAAGCGAAGCGCAGTGCGGTGATTACCATGCAAACTGAAAAGCGTCCCGTCAGGGACGCGACATACAACTGATAGATAGAACCTCCCATATAGATAGAACCTCCCATAAGCGATTTCTAATAATACCCCCGCAGTGGTATTTGCCAAACAAGAGTTTTTGGAATCTTTTCTGAAGTGAATTATGAAACTTAGTTTTGCCGTCCCCGTATACAATGTAGAACCCTATATCGAGCGATGCGCCCGGAGCCTTTTCGGGCAGACGCTGGACGAGGTGGAATATGTGTTTGTTGACGACTGCTCGCCAGACCGGAGCATAGAGCTGTTGCTGACCGTGCTGGAGGAATATCCGGAGCGGAAGCCATTTGTGAAAATCATCCGGCATGAGAAGAATCAAGGGATAGCTCTGTCGCGCAAGGATGCTTATCTGAATACGACAGGTGATTATGTGATAAGCGTGGACAGCGACGACGATACCGAGCCGCAAATGGCTGAGTTATTGTACAACAAGGCTGTCGAAACCAATGCCGACATGGTGGTCTGCAACGGGTACTGGCATCGTAGAGAGGGACTGCGTATCTTAGAGTCGGCTCCATACGGAGAAGGTGAAAACGGGAGCTTCATAAGAGATGCAATCCTCAACCGCAAAGTAACTCCGGGAGTGTGGGTGAAACTGGTCAAGCGCGACTTGATTTTCCGCGAAGATATGATTTGGCCAAGAGGAGACCATGGTGAGGATGTTGTTTTCTCATCCCAGTTCACGTATAATGCTAAGAAGATTGCATACGTGGATGCCCAGTTGTACCACTATCGCTACAATGGAAACTCGATATGTAATTTGCCCGACCCAAAACAACGAGAAAGAAATGCTAAGGACGAAATAAAGAATATAGAAGATTTAGAACGGTTCCTCAAGTCGCATGGAGTGGAGGATAAGTATTGGTACGGAGTGTTTGTCAATAAGTTCTATGCCAAAATGCTCTTCCTGCCCTATGTGGGACAGAGGAAATATCGCCGTTTATGGTTCAAGACGTACCCAGAACTGAACAGAGTCTTGTTTTGGGGAGACGAAAGATACAAATCGTCCTACAAGCAGAAAATCTGGATGGCCGCCATCTGGTTAGGCATATATCCCAAGTTTAAGAGAAGATTGGCAACCCAACGTTTCTGTCCCAACAACAGATGGCGGCAGTGGTGAATAGTTCTAATCCAGATCATATAAGGGAAGATGCCGCTATCTTTGATTTTCGGCTGGCTGAGAGTGATATGGAGTATATAGACAGCCTCAACCTTGACCGGTCGTATGGAGTGAAGGTATGCCTTTCAATGTAGTAGACCTTAAGCGGAGTATATGAATCGTCAATTGTCGGTCAGGGATATACAGGAGGAGAGTTTGAAGATTCTTCTCGATGTGCATAACTTTTGCATGTCCAACGGTATACGTTATTCCATGTCGGGAGGGACACTTTTGGGCGCAGTCAGGCACAAAGGGTTCATCCCTTGGGATGATGATGTCGACATCTTTATGTTGAGGCCAGACTACGACAAGTTCCTTGCAACATACAGCTCACAGAAATATAAGCTGATGAGCATGGAGACGGACAAGGATTACTTCCTCCCTTACGCTCATGTGGTCGACACGGAGCGTACGGTCATGACCTATAACTATTACCCTTTTTCCAAACAGGATTGTGGCGTAAAGATTGATATCTTCCCCATAGAGAGTGTATCGGACAATGCAGAGGATTACGACAGACAATTTGAGCGTTGTCTTGCTTTGGGCAAGCCGTTTTTGTATGCCCGTAAAGCCTATTGGAAGTTCTCGTGGAGCAAGTCGCCCAAATATAAGGTGCAGCTTCTCCTGAAGAAAATCAAGACCTTCAATGGAAGGTCGGCCTATTATTATTGTCATAAGATAGACGAGAACGCCCGACAGTGGTCTTTCGGCTCGACTTCTTATTATGGGCTGGTCTGTCTGCCTTTGGCAAGAACGAAACAGCGTTTCCATAAGGAGAACTTCACTCACACGGTTTTGTTGGACTTTGAAGGTCATAAGTTGTGCGCGATGAACGGGTACGAGAACCTGTTGCGGATAGCCTTCGGGCCGGATTACATGACCCCTCCACCACCCGAGCTACAGAAGCCTGTACACGGGATGGAGTTGTTCTATAAATGATCTTGTTTATTCTATAAAGGTCAGATTCTGTAAATCATCATGGTAAAAGTCATCACTTACGGCACCTATGACCTGCTCCACCAGGGGCATATCAACCTTTTGCGACGTGCTAAGGAGTTGGGCGACTACTTGATAGTGGGTGTCACCTCTGACAGTTTTGACATAGGACGCGGAAAACTCAATGTCCGGAACAATATGTTGGAACGTGTCGAGGCCGTGAAAGCTACTGGCTATGCCGATGAAGTGATAGTGGAAGACTATCAGGGCCAAAAGATTGACGACATTCAGAGGTATAATATTGATATTTTTGCCATCGGGTCCGACTGGGAAGGCAAATTCGACTATCTCAACGAGTATTGCAAGGTGGTCTATCTTCCCCGCACGGAGGGCATCTCGTCAACACAATTGCGAGCGGAGACGCAAGATATCTTCCGCATTGGAATCATAGGGTCAGGACGTATCGCCAAGCGGTTCGTGCCGGAGTCGAACATGGTCAGTGGCGCAAATGTGGTGTCGGTGTATAATCCAGACTTAGAAGCGGCTAAAGAGTTCGCTCAGCAGGTGGGAATTGACTGGTGCGATACGCTGGACAGTTTTCTTGCCGGTGTGGATGCCGTTTATATCGCTTCGCCCCATCCGACCCATTATGAATATGCCAAGAGGGCTTTGATGAATGGCAAACATGTGCTGTGTGAGATACCTATGGTGCTGTCGGGTGAGGAAGCCAGGGAGCTGTACCATTTGGCAGAAGAGAATAATCTCGTGTTGTTGGAGGCTAACAAGACTGCCTATTGCCCGGCATTCAACCATATTGTGACTCTGGTGAAAAGCGGAATCGTCGGGGATGTGGTCGACGTGAGGGCGTCACTCTCCAAAATGGTTGCTCCCCCAACCCGTGAGCTCGACCCCGCTCAGGCTGGCGGTGCCCTCAACGAACATGCGTCCATCACACTGCTTCCGGTCATCAAACTCTTGGGAAGGGATTTCTCCGACGTGAGTTTTTACTCCAAAAAAGAGGGTGGTGTTGACGTATACACCAAGATGAACGTAAATTACCCCCACGCCACATCCTCTATCACGTTGGGTATAGGCATCAAAACGGAAGGCGACCTTGTCGTTTCCGGCACCAAAGGATATGTCTATGTCCCTGCCCCTTGGTGGCTGACAGATTTCTTTGAGGTAAGGTATGAGGATCAGCGAAAAAACAAGAAATATTTCTATAGCTACGATGGTGACGGCCTCCGGTATGAAATTCAGGAGTTCATCGCCATGATTGTGAGTAGCCGTCGCAGCTGCTATAAACTCCGGAGGCGGGAGAGTATAGCCATTGCCGATATTATTGAAAGGTATAACAGTGGAGTTAATCTTAGGTTGTTATGATTAGGCAGATGCTTATCGTTGGCGGTGCCAGTGGTATTGGGCTTGCCGCAGCAGTCGAGATGGCTGGAAGGGACAGTGTTGAAAAGGTCTTTGTTGTAGACAAGGCACCTTTCCCTCACCAGTATCGGAATGATAAAATTGAATCATATTGCTTCGATTTAACCTCCTCTGACTATTCCTTTTTCGACACATTCCTTTCTGTCGATGCCCTTTTTATTACGGCAGGTTTCGGCAAGCTGGCTCTCTTCAAAGATGTTACCGAGCAGTATGTGATCGACTCCTTCCAGGTCAATACCATCCCGGTGATGCGCTTGATTAAAATATTTTACGGTCGTTTGGAAGCCCGTAGCGATTTCTATTGTGGGGTGATGGTGAGCATTGCGGGCTTTATGTCCTCGCCCTTTTTTGCGGTTTATGGCGCCACGAAAGCGGCCTTGAAAGTCTTCATCGAGAGCGTGAATGTCGAGCTGGCCAAGGCGGGCACGACGAACCGGATTCTGAATGTATCGCCTGGCAGTATCAAAGGAACTGGCTTCAGCCAGGGCAAGAACGACTTGAGCTTCACCACACCTTTAGCCAATCAGATTTTGGAACATCTTGAGCAAAAAGATGATCTCTTCATCCCTCAGTACGAGGAGGTGTTCAAGGCAGTCCTGCAACGGTATCATGACGATTTCCGGGCTGAAGGTTCCCACAGCTACGACTATAAGTTGAATAGCGGAAGGGTGTGAAGCCCCATCGTTGGCACGCCCTGGGTTCCAACTCTGTGCATCTGTTATTTTGCATTTGGTTTGTTATTATTTTCAGGACGAGAAATGAAATAGTGTTTAAATAGAATCTTTACCGTTGATAATATAAACTAAGGAGTTCTGAGAGGAGGAATAGGCGGATTGTTTGCAAATTTGTTCTTTGGCTATGAGTAGGACTCAGAAACTTGATGATTTGATAGTTAGCCGTTTCCAGCAGACGGGTTGGGACACGTTGTATCTCTATTTCCGAAAGCGGAAGCGGAGGCAGATGAAGCTGTTCCAAGACCGTTACCTGGGAGCAAGCTTGTCCGATGCCGAAAGACGGTGGCACACAAGTCGTATGCGTTGGGCGTATATCCGCTATGGGTGGTGGTTCGACGAGTATTTTATGTTCAACTTCAACAAGTTGTCGCATCGAGGAAAGATGGAATTCGTGCCTAACACTCAGAAGGATTATTTCTGCGACAAGGTCAACTCGCCTGAAGTTCACGACCTTTTCACCGACAAGTGGCTCGCTTATCAGAAGTTTTCAAAGTACTACAGTCGTGAGGTGTGTCATTTTGGAGCCAATGGAGTGCTTGATTCTTCTGCCGAGGACTTTATTATCCGACATCGCTCTTTTATCGTTAAGCCGTTGGATGACTCTTTTGGCGGGGGGTGTCGAGTGGTTTCTGGTGCATCAGTTAGTGAGGTGGAGACGATGCTGAAAGAATATAGTTCCGGCGGTGTATTGGAAGAGCTGATTGTTCAGAACGAGGCGATGGCTTCGCTACATCCGCAATCGGTAAACACCGTGCGGATTTCGACGCTGAAGATTGATGGACAGGTGCATGTGATTCATCCTTTCTTCCGCGTTGGGCGAGGAGAGGATGTGGTGGACAATGCAGCCAAAGGCGGGATTTTCGGTGTGATTGACATTGATTCCGGAATTGTGACAACGGCATGTGATGAATTGGGAAACAGGTATGTGTTGCATCCCGACACCCAAAAGCCTGTTGTTGGTTTTGCCATCCCAAGATGGGGAGATGCACTTGCGCTGGCGCGAGAGTTGGCGGAGGTGGTTCCTGAAAGTGTTTTCACCGGATGGGATTTGGCCTACACAGATGAGGGTTGGGTGATGGTGGAAGGGAACTCCCGCGGGCAGTTTGTGTGCTTCCAGATGGCAACGCAGCAAGGATTCAGGAATGAACTGGAAGGATTGTTGGGCCGAAGCCTGATAGAATTTTGCCACAGGTAGATTGTGTCCCGAATTCTTAAAGTAGTGCATAAGTTGTGCAAAACTATTTTAGAATTATTATTTTGCAATATAAAAAAAAGTAGTATCTTTGTACGATAAATCATGGGGGGATTCTCCCCTATGGTTTTGCGGGAATTTCCTGATATGGTGAAAGATATACCATTTTCGGGAATAATTGTATTTCCCTTAGTTCAATTTTCAGATTGGCTCATCGATACTTTTTCGAGTCTGTTTCTGATTTTAAGTCAAGACAGTTTGTTACCGATATGAAGAGTTTGTTGAATATCCTATCTGTGGCTGTTTTGTTGCTTTTGGCATCGTGTGGCGCTCCTAAGGAGATGGCCTATATTAGCGATGCCGAGCGCGACAGCGCCCATCGGATACTTTCCACATATAGCAACACCATTCACCCTGGCGACCAGCTCTATATTTATGTCAACAGCGAGGCCATCGAGAGTGTGATTGCATTCAATCAGGAGACTCATACTGAGATGGTCGAGATGAGTAGGCTTAATACTGCCAGGTATGGTCGCCCTACTACTACTGTAAATGATTCTTATACAGTAAAGAAAATTAAACAGGTCCCAGGCTATCATGTAGATGAACAGGGCTTTATTCTGTTCCCTATTATCGGTAAGGTTCAGGCGGTGGGCATCAGTTACGATTCGCTCCAGAATCTGTTGCAACGTAAGTTGAAAGACGGCGGTTATGTCAATGACGCAGTGGTGACTGTCAGCCCGATGAACTTCAGGGTGTCTGTTGTTGGTGAAGTTCGTGCACCGCGAGAGATACACGTCACAGGCGAGCGCCTCACCATCTTCGAGGCACTGGCCATGTGCGGTGATATAACTGATTCTGGCATGCGGAGTAATGTGGTGGTCATGCGCGAGAAGAATGGGGAATTAACCCCAATACAGATAGACCTCACAAAGAAGACCATATTCGACTCCGAGGTATACTATCTACAGCAAAATGATATTGTCTACGTAGAACCTACATTGCTCAAAAAACGTCGTGCTGAACGAAATCAAAACTGGCCACAGTATATCTCCTCAACAGTTTCCGTTGCGGTTTTGTTACGCAATCTATACAGGATATGGTTCATTAGGGTTCCGACATATCTATAGCCATTTTGTTTTTTTATTAGACAGATAATGTGCGATTGTTGATTACTGATGCATATTATACCTGTCAGAGAATGGGTTTGTTTAGGCGCAGCGCAATATAAATGTGTTACTTGTGTTGTTATTGTGAAAAGTTGTTCGGTTTAGTTAATCTTGTAATCTGTCATTTCCAAGATGCTTATCCCGAGGACTCTCTATCAGGCCATAAATTGGAACAGAAATGGTTAAAAGAATTAGAGAACGAGCAAATATACAGGTGTCAAGTACATTTCCTTGAGTAGCATAGCTACTCAAGGAAATGTATGATTCGAGGTTTTTTAATCAGTATTAATTGCAGCGCAAGCAGATAAATGCATCTAAAAGTTTTTCTATAAACAGTTACAGTATAAGAATATACATTAATTAATGTTGTTTTTTTTTGTACCCATTGTGTCGAGTACGAATTTGGTGTAGTTCTTTTACATTAGTAGCTAGTAGGAATGAGGTGATTTATTCTTATTATTTAAAGGATGAAAGGGATGAAAGGTACTATGAATGAGTCTGTATTCATTATGTTGCTCTATGAAAATTGAATATAATTTCATAAATATAAAAAGTGAAGAAGATATTGACATTTGGAGTGTATGATATGCTACATATTGGTCATATGCTCCTTTTTAAACATGCGAAGGATTTATTCCCCAATGAGGACTGTAAGCTTATAGTTGCAGTTCAAGATGAAAACAATATCCTCAAGTATAAACCAGGGACAAAGTTGGTTTATACTACGGAAGAACGTCTCTATATGGTCAGTGCAATAAGATATGTGGACGAGGTTGTTGTATATAAGGATGTCGACAAAGATATTCAAGATATAGAATTTGACGTATTTGTTAAAGGACCGGACCAGAATCATGATGGTTTCATGCGGGCGGTTGAATGGTGCAAGTCTCACGGCAAAACGATATCAATCATTCCACGAACCGAAGGGATTTCGTCCACAATGTTACGTGAATATTCAAAGATAAAATGATAACAGGAGTTAAAAAGATATTTGTGTGTTTATCAATTGCTGTATCAGTACCTTTTGTATCATCTGCTTGTAGCAAAGTTGATTTCAATATAGCAATTGATGATGAAGTGGTGGCACCATCTTCTGTTTATATTGCTGTATTTGGTGATATTCAGTATTATACCAATTCCACCCATATAGGATTATATATGCACTCGTTGAACTGGATACGAAAGAAAAGCGAGGAGGGGATTCGTTTCAATTGTATTCTCCATACCGGAGATATAACTCAAAACAACTCGTTAATACAATATGATTGTTTCTATCGGGCGACTATGCCAATATCCGAGCATATTCCATATATCACAATGATCGGTGACCATGATTACACATGGGATGGATCGTTGATTAATGACCGTCAAAGTACTTCCTTTAGTGAATATGTTCATTTCCCTATTACAACAAATAAGATTGTAGCAAGCTTTGAAGATAATCGAATGGAGAATATTATTGTTGAAAATACTATTTATGGACAACGATTGGACCTGATTGTTCTAGAATTTGGACCCCGGGAAGAAGTTGTTGCATGGGCAAGTGATTATGTTAAAGAACACCTAGACCATCATTTTATTCTGATGAATCACGAATATTTGGAAGCTGGCGGGGGCAGGAGGACAAAGCATTTAAAATGCGCAGCACGTCTCCGGAATACTACCTATACTACCCCTGAGCAATTATGGAGCAATCTTATTAAGTGTAATGACAATATTCGATTGGTATTGTGTGGACACGTTGGTGGTCTCTTTGCTTTAACTATTGATACCAACGACTTTGGTCGAGAGATACTCCAAATGCAACATAATATTCAAAGTCCTGATTATCGATATGACAACTGGTTAATGCTGTGGGAATTTCCGACTGGCAGCGACAGTGCGAACGTGTTTATCTACAATACAAATACGGGGAAATACTACAATAACCAGGACGTTCTTTTTAAATTCCGTTATAGGGACTAAGAATAATAGTTGACAACTTATGTCAAAACAAAATAGCTTAAAACAAAAAGCTGTCGCTGGCATGGTGTGGACTGCATTGCAGAAATACTCGGCGATGATTATCCAGTTCATCTCGGGTATTATCCTCGCGCGCCTATTAACGCCGTATGACTATGGTTGCATCGGCATGCTTTCCATTTTCATGGTATTAGCTGAAACAATCATAGATGGTGGATTTGGTTCTGCATTAATTCAAAAAAAGAAACCTACACAAATTGATTATTCAACGATATTCTTTTGGAACATTGGCATGTCTATTGTAATGTATGCCGTTCTGTTCGTTTCTGCACCAGCTATTGCTCGTTTTTATGATATACCATTGCTGTCTAGTGTTTTACGCGTGCAAGGCCTTGTCGTTTTTATTTATGCTTTCAATATTATTCAGCAAAACCAATTACGTAAGAAGCTAAACTTCAAATTGCTTTCCATCGTTACCATAACCACTTCTCTTGTTTCATTGGGTGTGACCATTTTCATGGCTTATAAAGGATTCGGCGTTTGGGCTTTGGTGGCACAAAACATTATTACTGTCGCTATTCCTGCCTTGGTGTTTTGGTTTTATGTAAAGTGGCGTCCTATTTGGGCTTTTTCTTGGGCATCATTTAAGGAATTGTTCAGCTTTGGATTCTATATGTTCCTGACAAATCTTCTCAATCAATTTGGGCAGCAGCTTCAAGGACTTCTTATAGGGAAAAAGTATAACGCGGCTACAATGGGATATTATTCCAAGGCACATGGCACTGAAAAGTTAGCCAGCAGGTCAATCGGCAGCGTGATGATGCAGGTTACCTATCCTCTTTACGCTGAAGTCCAGGACGACAAGCAACAGTTGGCGAATATCATCAAGCGTATAACCATGACGATATCCTACATTATTTTTCCGATGATGTTTATTCTGTTGCTATGTGCCAAACCTATTTTCCTGTTGCTCTATTCCGACCGTTGGTTATCAAGCGTGCCTTATTTTCAAGTATTGTGTATTGCGGGCTTGGCAGCCTGCCTCCAGTCGGTCAACAACAATGCCATTGCTGCTGTTGGCAAGAGTAAGGCAATGTTTGTCTGGACGGTCATCAAACGTTCTATAGGTATAGGCTTGACGGTAGGTGGCTTGTTCTTGTTTGGCATGAAGGGATTGTTGGCAGCAGTTGTATTAAGCACTTGGTTCTCCTATTTTGTCAACATCTGTCAGGTGTCAAAATATGTCGGATATAAATGGAACACCCAATTATTGAATCTTCTACCAGTGACTGTTGCATCTATCGTTTCAGCTATGGTTGCATACGGTGTGGGTGCATTGCTCCATTTGCCTGTCTATCCTGATGGCATTGTGAAATTTGCTGTGTATCTGACGGTATATCTGGCTTGGTCATTCATCTTCAAACCAGAGGCATATACCTATTCTCTCACAATCATAAAGCCCGCGATTAATAAGTTCAAGCTTAAGCTACGTAATCATTAAAACGATTACATTACCCAATTATACAAAAAAGATTATATATACAAAAAAGATTATAGTCATGATAAAGCTCTTTCTAAGCCAACTGTTTAATCGAATTGCAAGGTTTTTTCTTTTCCTGCAGGCAAAGATCCTCCTGAATCAAGGAAAAGACTATAAATTTTTTGAACATATCATGGATCCTTCGTAGAATTACAAACCTTACAGGCATAAATACAATTCTTATTTCTTGAAGTATGGTTTCAAGTATGCCATCATGGAAGGTGAGTACTATAAGCAAATGACAGGCGTAGAGTCCGACTTGTATATTCCTCAGACGTTTTTCTTCTATTACCTGTGCCCGTTCCTGAACCAAGCAGGATATCAGCAAGATAAAAATCTGTTCAGGAAACTGCTGGATGTCAGGAATTCTAAAATGGATATTATCATGCCGTTTCAAGTGATATATAATCAGGGAGGTGTATTCTATGATTCTGATGGAGAGGCTTGTTCAAAGGAAGATGCCATCAAACTTGTTGTGAATTATCCCAAGGATATTATCGTAAAACCGACTACCCATGCAACATGGGGGAAGGGCGTTATTAAACTTTCTCCTGAAGGTAAGTCTTTCGATACAGTCAGGCGCTTATTTGATGAGTATAACACAGATTTTTCTTTTGAAGAGAAAATGGCCCAGCACTCAGATTTGGCATCTTTTAATCCTACTTCTCTGAATACAACCAGGATAGTAACTTATAGAAAGCTGAACGGAGAATTAATATTTCTTTATGCCCTTCAGCGTTTTGGCGGCAAAGACGCAGTTGTGGATAATGCCTCTGCTGGTGGTGGCTTTGTTGCATTATCGGATGATGGTGTGGTTGATCGGACCATCAAGAAATACAAGAGTCTTAAATTTGAGAAGCTGTCAGCCAAAGTTGTGGAAAGAATCCCGTATTTTCAAAAGATGAAGGAGACTGCATTGTATTTACATACAAAACTGCCCAATCTGAATTTTATCGGCTGGGACATGTCTGTTACCCAAGAAGGAACCCCCGTCTTGATAGAATTTAACACTCGTCCTGCGGCTGAACTCAGACAAATTTCTTTTGGACCGGTCTTTAGCATGGAGGACATGGATGAGATTATGCCTGAAATTGCTAAGTGGAAATTGAGCTATGAATGTTGCCCGATGATCTCATTCTCTGGTAAAAAAGGATATCAGGGACGTATTAGTGTTTAACGATAGAAAATCATAATAGAAACAAAGATGAATGACTCATCAATTCAAATCGTAGAAAAGCCCGACTGGGTGTCATGGGACGAAATCCACGAGGTGCTTTGGAATGCTCATGAAAAGAACCGGGAAAAAGGTGTTATCATGTCCTATCCTTCTCTTTCAGGGGAAGAGATCAAAAATAAAATTGGGGATAATGGTAAATTGTTTGTTGCTGTTGATGGCAACAAAGTTGTGGGAACGCTGGCTCTTATTAAGAAGGTAGGAAAACAATGGTATAACAAAGGGGAGTATGGTTATCTGTGTTTTGGTGCTGTTCTCCCAGAATGCAGTGGGAAAGGTGTTTATCGTTCTTTATACAAACTTGTAGAAGCAACAGCAAAACAGATGGATTTATCTGTTTTAACAAGGGACACAAATGAAAACAATGCCAGAATGTTGAAAATAACCAAACAAGAAGGCTATTATTTTGTGGAGTGTAAAGCTTGGAAGGACCATTTCAACATTGTTCGTGCAAAATGGTTGGATAAATGCCCTTACCAAACTTGGTATATTAAGACACGATTCATTTTATCAAAAATGGTCACAAAACTGCGTTATAAAATGGATCCCCAAAAAGGCAAGGTTAAAAGGTTCGGTATTTAGTTTTCAAAGCCCTCATTATGAACCCCAAAGTAGTTATCATAGGACACGGATATCTGTCGCGTTTGGCATTAATACGCTCGTTAGGTCAAGCTGGTTATGATGTCACGGTTATTGCGACAATGTATGGCGATGTAAATACAACCCGTCCTTTAGATTGCTATAGTAAATATGTTTCAGAGGTTTACTATTGCAATGCGAGAGATAACGATGGCCTTATAAAGATATTGACTGAGCATTGTGTATGTGCAGGACAGAAAGTGGTAATCATCCCCGATAGCGACTGGTCGGCATCTATCGTTGACAAAAACAGAGATATTCTCAAAGAGCATTTCCTTCTCCCTCATATCAACGAAAAGAATGTCTATGTGACAGATTTGATGGACAAGGAACGACAGAAACAACTGGCAAGAGAAGTTGGCCTTTATGTTCCGGGAACGACAGCCTTGAATATCACCAATGGAATTATTCCCGATTTAAGCCAGATTCATTATCCCTGTTTTACCAAAGCTCTCACCACTATGGGTGGAGGTAAGCAATGGTTCAGACGTTGTAATAGAGAGGCAGAATTGCGTCAGGCATTGACTTCTTTTGCAAAGGGTGGAAATGCTGACATCCTTGTGGAGGATTTCATTGAGATAGAAAAGGAGTATGCGGTTGTAGGCCTGACGGATGGTGAAAATATCATCATCCCTGGCGTTATTCGGTTTGTGGAGAATTGTCAGTGCCATCTGGGAATAGCGCGAAAAGGGGAAATATTACCCGTTAGAGGTTATGAGCAATTGTTGGAACAGTTCAAGCAATATGTGAAGAACACGCACTTTGTAGGTCTTTTCGACATTGACTTCCTTTATAGCAAAGGAAAATACTATTTCTGCGAGATGAACTTCCGCTATGGTGGTTCGGGCTATGCCTACACAAAGTCAGGTGTTAATTTACCGGCACTATTTGCTGAAATAATGACTGGTGCTAAAGAATTGAAGGAGTATTCCAACGAAGTTTCAACGGAAAGAACTTACGTGAACGAAAGAATGATGTTGGACGACCTTAATGCCTTGAATATTACCATTCGGGTTTTTAATAAAGCTTTGCGCACCGCAGACATACGGTTTATTCATAATGTCAATGACCCGAAGCCAGAGCAATTGTTCAGTAAAATGGTGCTCAAGGCAAAAACGAAATACTTGTTGAAGAAATTGTTAAGACGAAAATAATAAAAGTAATGGTATCATCATGAGACAGAAAGTGGTTGTAATAGGACACGGATATACGTCTCGTTTGGGCGTAATCCGCGCTTTGGGCAAGGCTGGTTACGAGGTGGTCGTTGTGGTAATGACGGGCTATAATAAAGATGGTACACTGAACACCAAAAAACCTATAGACTGCTATAGCAAGTATGTGAGCGAAGTACACTATTGCTTTTCAGACAAGGAAAAACTCATAACTCTTCTGCTTGAGAGATGCACAGACCCCAACCAAAAAGTAGTGCTGTTCACCGACAGCGACTTCTCAGAGGCAGCCGTGGATGAAAATCAGGAAAGACTGCGCGACCATTTTCTGTTCCCACACATCAATCATCAGACAAGGGCTGTGGTGGGATGGATGGACAAGGTTCGGCAAAAGGAGACAGCTCGGCGTGTCGGCTTGAATGTGGCAGAAGGATGGGTCATTGATGTGACAAACGGTGAATACACCATTCCTGCAGAGATTAAGTATCCTTGCTTCCCCAAACCCTTGGCCACTATTGTTGGCGGAAAAGAAGGCCTTCGAAAATGCAACACCAAAGAGGATTTGAAGAGTGTGGTTGCTTCGCTGATTCAAAAAAAGCCAACCATTTCAATTCTTGTTGAGGAATATAAAGAAATAGAAACCGAACATGCCTTGCTCGGATTTACCGACGGGAAAGAAGTTGTCATACCAGGCATCATCCAAACCATTTCGTTGGCCAATGGTGGACACTTTGGAGTGGCAAAGCAAGGGAAAATCATGCCAACGACTGGCTTTGAGGATTTGGTGGAACAGTTTAAGCAATTTGTACAGCAAACGGAGTTTGTAGGCATATTCGACATAGATTTCTATAAAAGTGAAGGTCGCTATTATTTCTGCGAGATGAATTTTCGTTACGGCGGCTCTGGTTATGCCTATACTGCAATGGGAGTGAATCTGCCCGACATGCTTGTTCGCTCCTTGACTGGGAAATCTATTGAAGGAATGCAACGACAAATAACGAAAGAAGCGGTTTTCATCAACGAACGCATGTGTAAGGATGATTGGGCACACAATTATATAAGTACCAGTGAGTTCAAAAGATTATTGAAGACAGCAGACATAAGTTTTATCTCCGATAATGAAGATTGCAAACCGCAAGAAATCTTCTATAAAAGTCTGAGAGAACCGGTTATGAATTTAAAAAGAATTGTAAAAAAAGTGCTGATAACAAAATGAAAGAAATACAAATAGAAGAACTACGGGAACTACAAATGCAGATACTTGACTATGTTGACGTCTTTTGTCGGAAACACGACATAAAATATACCATTAGTGGGGGTACATTACTCGGTGCAGTCCGGCATGGTGGTTATATTCCATGGGATGATGATATGGATATACAGATGCTCCGCAATGATTATAATAAATTTACTATATTGTGGAATAAAAACAAATCGGAACACCCGTATGAGTTACTTAATATAGAGTCAGGCAAGAATATGGGATATCCATTTGGAAAAGTGCATAATCCAAAAACTATTACTGTTATTGATGGATTGGAAAGAACGGGTGTTTATATAGATGTGTTCCCTATAGACGAAGTATTGGATGAGGAAGATTTTAGAACCAGACACATCAAAGTTCTTAATTATTATAAACAGAGGGCTTTGGTCTTTTTGAAGATGAAGAAGAAAAATGGAATTCTTTCATGGAAACAACGCTTGCTATTATTAATTCATCCTGAACCAACAAAAACCTTTAATGAAATAGCAGATGAAATAAACAGCATTGCAAAGTTATATAGCGACAAACCCCAGAAGTGGGTTTTTGAAATGGTTGCTGGTACTCAGTGTAAATTACCAATTCCTCGCAATGTATTCGAACATTTTTCTGATATCAAATTCGAGAAACGAGTTTATATGTCTGTAGAAGACTATGATCAATATTTGACTCTTACTTTTGGTGACTATATGAAACCTCCAGCAAAAAAGGATCGTCATGTACACCTATTTCATGCTTATTGGAAATAAAGAGTATTATGTCAAAACAAACACGGACGTCTTTATTTGTTCTTGTATTACTGCTATATGTGGTAATAGGCAAGACTTTTTTGCCATCAGCTAATTTGGCTATATATAGAAATGATTATGTTGTATATGCTATAGGTGTTGTCACCTGTATATTATTATCATTGGATTTTTTCAGGTCCCGTATTTTTTTTGTGTTGGCCTGTTATGTGGTTATTTTATTCCTTAATTATTTTTTTGAGTCTTTTATAAATCTTGGTAATATCTTGTCTGAATCATTTACTATTATTGTTACTGCTTGTTTTTGTTTCAACTTGTTTGGCAATAATTACGACAAGAGGTTGGCTAACTGTTTAACACTATTGTTTGGTGTTATCATTGTGGTCTATTCTATTATGACTTATATTTTTTATATAAGTAATCCAGGAATTATGCGTGCTGCGGCTATGGCGAGAAATTATGAAACGTATCATCCTTACTTTCTTCGTGGTCTTGCTCCGTATTCCTTCCCCCATGCATTGACCTGTATTATACCTGCCCTAGTATTAGGGATTAAAAATAAGCATATTAATCCAATGAAAAGGTGGTTAAGTGTGATGTTATTGATTCTGTCATTGGTTTTGATTTATATAACTCAAGCTACAGGAGCCCTTATAGTAGCTGTAGTCGCTATAATTCTCTCGATGATTGTTAAAATAGGCAATGCTCACAAAAGCGTCATCCCGGTAGTAATAACTTCGATCTTTCTTTTGCCACTTGTCATAAGTCCTGAGATTCAAAAATGGACAATAGGTCTTATTGAGAGGTTAATAGGAGATGATAATTTCTATAGCCATAAAATTGAAGAATTAGAAGCGTCTGTATATGGCGTTGAATACGAAGGTGATATCGCATACAGGGGTAGTTTGCTAGGTGAGACGATTGATGCCATATTAACACATCCTTTTTTGGGAGTAAGTGATATGTCGTATGGTGAACACAATGCTTTGTTAGATCGTTGGGCAGAGTATGGATTAATAGGTCTTGTTCCTTTATTGTTGGGTATGGTTTGGTTAATAAAACGTTGTAGTCGGCATTTGTCCAAGGATGTTTTGATTTTTTACTATATAGGAATCGCCTCTAGTTTTCTTATGATGTTAACAAAAAGTATGTTTGGATGGCATCAATGGTTCGCTTTTTTAATTGTTCTGCCAGTTATGATTCGTTTCTTTAGCGTTGAAACTAATAATAAATTGATAAATGTCAAAAATTAGGTTTTTTTTATCTCGCTTATGGCGCCGCCGTTTTTTCTTTTGGATGGCATATCAGAAGAATTGGATGATAGATCCTGCAACTGATAAAAGAGCTAAATATTGGAAAAAATGCGGAGCAAAAATCTGTGGCAAAGTTAATATTGGCTATGATGTGTATTTCGATGCAAGTAATGCAAAATATATTACAATAGAAGATAAAGTATGGATAGCATCTCGCTGTTTGTTGTTATGTCATAAAAGAGATTCTTCTAATTACTGTATTGGTGATGATTATAATAATCTTCCTTACCTACATAAATCCATAGTGCTGAAAAAGGGCTGCTGTATTGGTATGGGAAGTATTATAATGCCTGGGGTTACAGTTGGAGAAGGTGCCATGGTTGGGGCAGGAAGTGTTGTTGTAAAAGATGTTCCTGCTTGGTCTATTGTAACAGGCAATCCAGCAAAAGTTGTTAAGTATATAAGCAAAAGAGACCTTGGAATTGATGATAAAGAGACCGTTATTTCGACGCGAGGATTTTAGATTGTGTGAAGTCCCTGTCCCCCAGGGCTATCCCCAATCTCAAACTCATAGTGGAATTGCTTTCTTCAAAGGCGATTATTACTTGACAAGTTCACCGTACCCTAATAAGCATCGTACACGTTGGGAGATGTATTACCTCATTGCACTACGAAAATTATCTTTTGGACTGCTGAATTACGTAAAAGATGGGGAAATATATGAGAATCCATGTTTATATAGAGGTGTATTTTTTCATAAAGGTGATATTCCTACAAAATTTGAACCAATTGCCGATAATCCATTAATAAAAACTCCTGTCTCTTTAAATGGGTTGCCAGCATATAACTCTGATCCTGATATTTATATTGAGAATGGGGTATTCTATATTTTGAATAGAACATTGTTTCGTACAAAAAAGCTTTCAGCAGGAGGTTATGAAAGCAAAACATGTATTTCAATACTTAGAGGTGTTTTGGAAAACGGTAGGTTCATTATAAATGAGACTAAACAAGTTAAGGAATGGAATAATCCGTATACTTCGCCCTGTTTAACCAGATTCAATGGGAAAATTGTGTTTTGCTATATGGATTCAAATAGTGCTATTGATTCTGAAACATTTAATGGTTTATTCCTACAAATTACAGATTCTGTTGAGGATTTGACTCCTGACAATAAGTGTTTTAAAAAAGTTAAAGTAAATGCTGGCGATATGTTACCATGGCACATGTCTCTGTTCCAGACAGAAGGAAAATTGTTCACTATTATTGCTTGCGTAAAACGAGGAGACCCGACAAGAAAAGTTTGGCAAATGTTTGGTGAATTTAGTACAGACTTGTCAGAACTTACTATTTATTCTACACCATTGACGGATTTTAACTCTTATCGAGGCTCGGCATGTGTCAATGATGATGGTGTTTTTGTGCTTTATAGTACAACCGTCTGGGAAAAAATAAAGGGAAGTAACTCTGTGGATGGCAGGGATATTATTGTTGCGCACATGCCATTTACAACTCTGTTAAACGAAATTCGTAATTTGAGATGAACCGAATTGCCGTTGTTTTTGAAGGAGGCCTTGAGAATTTGACAGGTTTGACCAATGCAGTACTTAATCGAGTTAAATATCTGGACAAAATTTCAGATTACAGAATCGATGTTTATGATATTTTGTCTTATCCATTTGGACTTTCCCATTTTTTTTTCCCGAAATCAAAGTATTCTAAGAAAACAAAGGTGTCTCTTGAAGGTGTTGACATAAATATTTTATGGTATAAAAATATATTAATTGATAGCATATTTAATTTCAAAATTCATAGGAAACCTTTTTTCTTAGATGGTTTTATTCGTAAGAAAGCTCACATTTTTAAATATTATGATTTGATTTCAGCACATGCTTTTGTTGGGGCAAAAATGGCTTACCAAATTCATAATCTGTATGGAACGCCATTTTGTGTGACTTGGCATGGCTCTGAAATACATAGTATCCCACATGTTTTAGGGTCTTATCAGTTTGAGATGACTAAAAAAATAATGGAAGTTGCTGCTTGTAATTTTTTTGTCAGCAAAGCATTAGAGAAGTCGTCGTCTGCTTTTTCGAATAATATTACTTCTCAATTACTATATAATGGTGTTAATGAATTGTTCTATCGTTTTCCTGAAGAAAGAAGATTATTATTGAAACAAAAATACCAAGTAATGGGTAAAAAGGTTGTGGCTTTTGTAGGTAATCTTAAACCAGTAAAGAACGCCTCGCTGTTACCTGATATTTTTGATGCTGTGAATATGAATTATTCGGGCGGAATAGAATTCTGGATTATAGGTGAAGGTGAAGAACGAGCTGTTTTAGAACAGAAGATTTCCAAGATGTCTGCGCAAATAAAATTATGGGGGTATCAGAATGTTAGTGTCATGCCTGAAATTTTGCAGTGTGTTGATGTTTTGATACTACCTAGCAAGAATGAAGGTTTAGGGATGGTTCTGTTGGAGGCTATTGCTTGTGGTGCCAAAGCCGTGGGTTCCAATTCTGGTGGGATTTCAGAAGTTGTAGGTAAGGAAAATGCGATTCCATTGGGAGAAAATTTTGTCAATAGATTAGCCAAAAGAATTGTGTACTTTTTAGAAAACGATGTACATCAGGATTATCCAGTTCATTGCAGTTGGACAGCGACGGCAAAAAGAGAAAAGAATGTTTATGATTTTATAATGGTAAAAAAGAATGAGAAACGATAAGACTAGTTCGTTGGTTGTAGCATATATCTGTTTGTTATTGTATTACGGATTTGCAATTCATTTGCCGATAAGTTATTCTCGACTTGGTGGGAGATTTGCTAAGTATATTAGGGCGTTTTGTGTTCGCCACATTTTTAAACGTTGCGGAAAAAATGTAAATGTTGAACATGGTGCTCGTTTTGGCAAAGGTTTCAACATAGAGATAGGTGACAATTCGGGGATAGGTGTGAATTGTTTTGTCCCAGATGGATCGGTAATTGGAAACGATGTGATGATGGGGCCCAATTGTTACATTCATGCTCATAACCATAAATATGACAGAAATGATCTTCCTATGAGAGAACAGGGATTTACTGAATGGAAACCTATAGTTATTGATGATGATGTATGGATAGGAAAAGATGTTTCGATTATGGCTGGAAGACATATATCAAAAGGTAGCATTATTGCAGCCAATTGTGTTCTGACCAAGGATTTCCCAGAGTATTCGGTTGTTGGAGGGAATCCTAGTAGGATGATAAAGACACGTAATAAATAATCTAATTATTATATATGAAGAATACAAAAATTTGCGTCATAGGTTTGGGCTATGTGGGTCTGCCTCTTGCACGCCTATTCTCTACCAAGTTCGAAACAGTAGGTTTCGATATGAACAAAGCTCGTGTTGATGCACTCATGCAAGGCCACGATGCAACCTTTGAGGTCAGCGACGATTTGCTAATTGATGCCATCAAGTACCATGGCTTTCGTTGCACAACCGATCTGGAAGAAATTAGAAAATGTAATTTCTATGTTGTAGCAGTACCTACTCCCGTTGATGCCGATAATCGTCCCGATCTACGTCCTCTTTGGGGTGCTTCTGAGACTGTCGGAAAGGTAATTTCGAAGGGTGACGTGGTAGTTTTTGAAAGCACGGTCTACCCTGGTGTTACAGAAGAGGAATGTTTACCTGTTGTAGAACAAGTTAGTGGTTTCAAGTTTAACGTAGATTTCTACGCTGGCTATAGTCCCGAGCGCATCAACCCTGGCGATAAACAACACACAGTTGAGAAGATTAAGAAAGTCACATCGGGCAGCACACCAGAGATAGCCGATTATGTGGATGAGGTTTATAATAGTGTTCTTGTCAACGGTACGCACAAGGCTTCAAGCATTAAAGTGGCAGAAGCTTCAAAAATTATTGAGAACTCGCAACGTGATGTAAACATAGCTTTCATGAATGAGCTGGCTAAGATTTTCAATGCCATGGGCATCGATACTCACGAAGTTATAGAGGCTGCATCAAGTAAGTGGAATTTTATCAAGATGAGTCCGGGACTTGTAGGCGGTCACTGTATCTCTGTCGATCCATATTATCTTATCCAGAAAGCTCAGGTCTATGGCGTGCTGCCGCGTATCATGCAAGCTTCGCGTCGACTAAACGATGGGATGGGTGCTTACGTGGCCAACCAGACAATCAAATGTATGAATAAAAAAGGTGTTATGGTGAAGAACGCCAATATTCTTATCCTTGGCGTGACCTTCAAGGAGAATTGCCCAGACATTCGTAATACTAAAGTGGTCGACATCTATCACACCTTTAGTGAATATACCCAGAATATCACAGTCTACGACCCTTGGGCTAATGTAGATTCTGTGTTTCAGGAATATAGTATAATTGTGACGAACAAAGTTCCAACCACCCAGTTTGATGCGGTTATTCTTGCTGTAGCACATAATAAGTTTCTCGAAATGGATGTGAAGTCGTTAGTCCGGAAAGGTGGTGTCATCTACGATGTGAAAGGTTTCTTGACACGTGACATCATAGACGGAAGATTGTAGTATCATGAAAATTGTTCATTGTTGTTTTGGCAACGAGCATTATATTGATACTTGGGGCTATCAACAAAATCTACTCCCATTGTATCATGCCAAATTAGGACACGAAACAGTTGTTTTGGCATCTAATGATATATTCCCATCTTTTGTCAGTAATTCCACAATTGAAGATATAAAGAAAAAAGGTGATTCTTACTACAATGGATTGGTGCGAATTGAAAGATGTCCATCTTTTTTTCACTCCTCAATTCATTTTCAAAAAGCCAAAGGGCTGTTCCAAAAACTGGAGCAAGAATCACCTGAAATCATCTTTTTCCATGGATGTTTGAATTTGTCATTGTTTTCATGTGTCAAATATAAACAGCATCATCCAGATATATCATTGTTCGTGGACAATCATGGGGACACGATGAATGTAAACCCAAGTAAATTGTATAGGTTTTTATTCTTTAAGGTTTTTTGGTCTTCTCTTCATACATATTTTCAGAAATATGTTGATATGTATTTTGGAGTTACACAAGGCAGATGTGACTTCCTTAGACGTTTTTTCCATATAAAATCTTCTCATATCCGATTATTACCCATAGGAGCAGATGTAGATGCGGCTGCGGATATAAAAGAGAGTATGATTGAGTTGCGATTGAAGCATGGTTTTTCTGGGAAAGAAATACTTCTAGTTCATGGAGGAAAACTTGATTATCGAAAAGGTACGAGTAGTCTCATCAGTGTATATCGTCAGTTAAAACAGGATACAGGCTGTAATATTCGTCTCATTTTATTTGGCAACTTTCAAGACGAAAGGATTTCAAACCTTGTGGATTCTGATATCATAGTATATGGTTGGCTTTCAAGGAAAGAAACTTTTGAATTGTTTAAAATGGCAAACTTAGCAGTCTGGCCAATCCACCATACAACCCTTATTGAGGATTGCGTAGCAGCAGGATTACCGTATTTGATAAGGAAAACAGAGACCACACAACATCTCATAAATTCCGACTTTTTTTTAACTACTGATAGTGAAAGCGAATTATACGAGAAAATTATTTCATTTATAGAAACAATAAGTTCTGGCAAATATACTGAAAATGTTATTGCTATGCGAAAAGCAATAAATTATTATACTATAGCTGATATGGTTGTAAAAATACATTACAATATCCATGAATAAAACTATTCTACGAGCCACCACAGTTTCACAGTCCCTCGGCTTTTTTGAAGGTTCGATGTCCGAATTGCTCAAAAAATATGATGTACAATTACTATCATCGCCTGGTGAGCAACTTGATATGTTGGGCAAACAATACAACGTGAAAACACATGCTGTGGAAATGTATCGTCGATTGTCACCCTTTAAAGACCTGAAATCATTGCGACAACTTATAAAAGTCTTACGAAAGGTGAAACCTTCTATGGTTCATAGTATGACTCCCAAGGCTGGTCTGCTCTGTATGATAGCGGCATGGCTAACGAATGTGCCGGTAAGAGTACACACGTTCACGGGTTTGGTGTGGCCAACTGAACGAGGATGGAAGCGTAAACTACTCATGGTTACAGACAAAATCACATGTGCCTGTGCTACGCATGTTATTCCAGAAGGAGAAGGGGTGAAAAATGACTTATTAAATAACCATATCACAAAGAAACCTATCCGGGTTTTAGGCTATGGTAATGTGAAAGGAGTTGATATGGTACGTTTCAGCCGAAGACCAGAGGTGAGTGAAAAGGCCAAGGAAATAGCAGATATATCCGTATTTACATTTATTTTTGTTGGGCGAATTGTTAAGGATAAAGGCATTAACGAGCTATGTTTAGCATTTAAGCGTTTGTACAAACAGTATTCCAATACCCGCTTATTTTTGGTTGGGAAATTTGAAGATGATATTGATCCGATTTCAGATGAATCAAGGAGCATAATAAATAATACCCCAGCTATCCAGGCTGTTGGTCCACAGTATGGTGACAATTTATTGGCTTACTATGCTGCATCGGATTGTTTCGTGTTCCCAAGTTACCGCGAAGGTTTCCCCAATACCGTGTTAGAAGCAGGCGCAATGGGTTTACCTAGTATTGTTACAGATATTAATGGTTCACGAGACATAATCGTAGAGGGCAATAATGGCACAATAATACCGTCAAAAAATGCCGATGAATTGTTTAAGAGCATGAAAAGAATGATTACAGATGAGAATTGGAGAAATTGTCTGTCAACTAACGCTAGGCAGATGATAATGGATCGATTTGAGCAAGGGTTTGTTCAGAAGTGTTTGTTAGATTACTATTTTGAAATCTTGAAATAAAATATGTATAAACACTTCTTTAAGCGCCTACTAGATATTTTCATCTCGAGTATTGCTCTTTTGATAATTGGCTGGCTATTAGTTCTGATTGCCATCTTCTTGCATTTTGCCAATAAAGGCGCAGGAGCTTTTTTTATTCAAGAACGTCCAGGGAAAGGGGAAAAAATATTCAGAGTTATAAAGTTTAAGACTATGACAGATGAATGCGATGCTAATGGCATACTGCTCCCAGATGCACTTCGGTTGACCAATGTTGGACGCTTTGTGCGAAGTACTTCGATTGATGAATTGCCACAGTTAATAAATGTTTTTAAAGGAGATATGTCCTTAGTTGGCCCCAGGCCTCTTTTAGTTAGATATTTACCTTTATATAGTGAAGAACAGCGGCGCAGACACGAAGTTCGCCCAGGTATTAGTGGATGGGCTCAATGTCATGGTAGAAATGCAATAACGTGGAGCGAGAAATTCAATCTTGATATATGGTATGTTGATCATTGTACTTTTTTTACGGATATCAAGGTTGTATTAATTACAATAAAGAATGTGTTGTTGAGGAAGGATATTAATTCTGCCACAGCTGCTACCATGGATTATTTTACTGGAAATAATTAGACAATTTATGTTATTGTATGGGGCAAGTGGCCATGGCAAAGTAATAAAAGAGATATTAGAGGCTCAAAAAATAGAGGTTGAGGCTTTTATCGATGATAATCAAGACTTGCAGTGGTTAAGTGGTATTCCTGTTCTACATCATTTTAATGGCACTCATAGTATTATTGTGAGTATAGGTAATAATAAGACAAGGAAAAAAATTGTAGAACAATTATCATGTAAATATTTGAATGCTATTCACCCGTCAGCAATAGTTTCACCTTCAGCTCGGATAGGAGAAGGAACCGTAGTTATGCCTGGAGCTATAATAAATGCTGATGCCATTATTGGAAAGCATTGTATCGTTAATACAGGTGCTTCTATCGACCACGAATGTGTAATTGGGGATTATAGCCATATAGCCCCACATGCATCTTTGTGTGGCCAGGTTCGAATAGGGGAAGGAACGTTAATTGGCGTAGGTGCATCTGTTATCCCTTGTATTTCAATAGGTAAATGGAGCGTAATTGGAGCTGGATCGACGGTCATAGAAGACATCTCCGATAGTGTAATTGCTGTCGGCATTCCTGCAAAAGTAATAAAGTCTAATTGACAAGAATATGTCTATCCTTGACAAAGTTTGTTGTCAATGGTTTCTCCCATATAGTCGCATCATCCAGTTCGTATGCGGCTCTCACATTCTCATTCATTTGTATGTCTCAGTCTTAATCTTAAGGTTTCAAGCAGGTTTAAGTTTATGATTTATTTTGAACCGCTCCATGTTTTTTGTTTTTGTCCTCGGAAAGCTATGAAATCACATTCATCCTTATAAACTTGAGTATATGGTCTTTCTTTTTGAATCATCATGAGTCCACTCTTAGCTACAAGTATTACTTTTATCCTGAAAAAATTGCCATTAATGCACTGTGGCGACTATCCCTCCACAGATGATTTTTTTCGTGATTAATTCTGTTTCTCAAGCCCCAAGGTGTCTTTCTGTACATACTATGAGTCGGTTGTTCTTATAACATGACTGTATCTTGTGCCCTTTCTCTCATAGTGTTTAGTAAATGTGTGGCATAATTATTTTTGTAACTTCTTAGCTAATAATGATTCCTATGGTGACGTCTTTAGGTGGATGTCTGTAAACTACCAGTATTTGGGTTGGAGCTGTGCTGCAACGCATTATAATTCCAAACTGACGAATAAGTACGTTGCTGCATGTCCATCCCTTGTTATTGATATCCAACACCTTTTCCCAGTCTTAAATCTGGGTATACCTTCATGTCTATTTTTGCTGTATCGCTATGTTCCTTTTCTATATTAAACAGTTGAATTATCATTAATAAGCTATATGTTAATTATTTGTATGTGTTAGTTTGACATCGATTTGGCTTGGCATCATTTTTCTCAGAATCTTTACGATTACTGTTATAACGATTATGATGTTCCTCATAGACTTTGGTAGGTATGGATAATAGTTGTAGAGTGGTTTAAGAAAATCTTGTGATTGTTTAATAATTGTATTAGTTCCGTTTCCACTTAAGTATGTTCCATTTTTTGAAGGACAATCTAAAAATAGGCGTTGAGGAGACTGTCTTATTTGAGTTCATTCGATTAGCATTTGGATGTAAACCAGAGAAGACTATTCCGAAAGAGACCAATTGGCAGAAAATTCTGGATTTGTCTATAGGACAAAATGTTGCACTTCTTGCGTTTAGCGGTTTAGTAAAATATAAGGATGTGGAAATTGACGAGGATATAAGATATAAATGGTTAGGCCATTGCTTGGTTTTGGCGGGGAAAAATAATCATCTATTTCAGGTTGCTAAAAGATTGGCTGATAAATGGACTCAGGAAGGACTTAATGTATTCTTATTGAAAGGATTTTCAATTGCGCAGTTCTATCCTAAGATGACGTACAGAGAATGTGTTGATATTGACGTTTATTTATATAAGGTAGGATGCAGTGCAAATGACAGTATAGGATGGGAGTTGGGCAATGCATTAATGGAGACATTAGGGGTTACTGTCAATAAGTCGGATTATCGTCATTCGATAATAAATTACGAAGGCGTTAAAATTGAAAATCATCGGATTTGTGCTTCTTCTGTTAAAGGTAATCCCCTTCAGAGGAAGTTAGACTTATATATGAAAAGTTTGATGTCTAGACAAAAAAATAATGATTATTCTTTTATTGGTGATACCAATTTGATTTCCCCACCTCCCCTTTTCAATTTGATTTTTTTTATGCAGCATGCATATAACCATTTTATGAATGAAGGATTGACGTTAAGACATATATGTGACTGGGGAGTATTGATTAAAGCTTATCAGGATAAAGGTGATGTTTTTTGGAATGACTATCATATTATTTGTGAGATGTTTGGATTCAGCAATTTTTCGAATTCACTGAGTCGTATTGTCTTTCTGGTTTGTGGAGTTAAAGCGCCATGGTTTCTTTCTCCACCACTTTTAGAACATCAGGATTATATCCTTCTATCCGATTGCTTTAAGAAGCGTAGTATTAAAGTCACATATACTAATTCAGTGATAACCCATTTTCAACAGGCAATTAATAAGATATGTGGCTATTGGAAATACAGGTATTATTCTGACCGTTCATTTTTGGCGGACATATTACACTCCTTTTGGGGCACTGTTGTTGAAAAGAATTATAGTTAACATATGTCAGAGTTAAAACGTATTTATCTTTGTTTGGCGCACATGTCGGAGAATGGCATGGAGCAGAAGTATGTGAAAGAGGCTTTTGACACCAATTGGGTGGTGCCTTTAGGACCCAATGTAAATGGATTCGAAGCCGATTTGGAACAGTTTGTGGGTGAGGACAAGAAGGTTGTCGCCTTGTCTTCAGGCACTGCTGCGGTGCATCTGGCTCTAATTGCCTGTGGGGTGAAGCCAGGCGATGAGGTTGTAGTGCAGAGCTTTACCTTCTGCGCCTCTTCGCACCCGATTACTTATTTAGGTGCTGTACCTGTCTTTGTGGATTCGGAGAAGGATACCTGGAATATGGACCCCGATTTGTTAGAAGAGGCTATCGTGGACAGGAAAGCAAAAACGGGTAAATATCCCAAGGCCATCGTGCCAGTGGCGTTATATGGTATGCCATACAATATCAGGCGCATTATGGAGATTGGGGAGAAGTACAATATTCCCGTCATAGAGGATGCGGCAGAAGGCTTTGGTTCTCGTTTTGACGGACAGGTTTTAGGTACTTTCGGAAAGTTTGGCATACTCTCCTTTAACGGCAATAAGATGATTACCACCAGTGGTGGCGGGGCACTGATTTGCCCTGATAAAGAAACCGCCAACACCATCATGTGGTATGCCACCCAAGCCCGAGAGGCCTATCCGTATTACCAACACGAGGCAATCGGATATAACTATCGCATGAGCAATGTGTGTGCTGGTATTGGCCGTGGCCAGATGACGGTTGTAGAAGAGCATCTGCGTCATCACAAGCATGTGCAGAAGTTGTATGAAGAACTGCTTGCCGATGTAGATGGCGTCACGATGATGAAGGCTCCGTCCGAAGAGTATGATGCCAATTATTGGCTTTGCACCATGTGTCTTGATCCAGAACTACGCATCAAAGGCCAGGAAAATGCCTACAAGAAAGTAATAACTGGTGCCGTCGGAGGTGCCGCAGGGGTGATACATGCTGTAAATTCTGCGACCACGGATTGTCAACCCAATGATAATGTCGAAGCACTGAGAATGTACTTGGATGCTGCCCAGATAGAAGCCCGCCCATTATGGAAACCGATGCACAAACAACCGGTTTACAAGAATAACCCTGCTTACGAAAATGGTGTTAGTGAATCTATGTTCAAAATAGGTATGTGCCTTCCCTCCGGTCCCTACGTGACGGATGACGATGTTCATTATATTGTGGATAGCGTCAGAGAGGCAATTCTCTAATTATAGTAATGAACTGAACAAAATGCATTTATAATCAATGCCAACTACGCTTAAACATGATTCTTTAACGGAGGTTTTGATAGAGCTTCTTCGTTCCTCAGTAATGAATCAAGAACCTCATATTTCTCAGGATATTATAATTGATTGGGATAAGATGATGGATGTATCTGTAAACCAGAGTGTGCTGGCTTTGGTGTGGGATGGAATTTGTAAATTACCAAGTGAGTTACAACCACCCCGTCAGCAGCGTATCAATTGGGCATTATCTGCTCAAGAGACGTGGAATGAATACCAACAGAAAAAAAATGCTCTTGAATACATAATAAGTGTATGTAACAATAATGATATTAAATTGTTGCTATTAAAAGGTATAGATTTATCATTATTGTATCCGAAGCCAGAGTCACGTTCAGCAGGTGATATAGACATATACCTCTTTGATGATTATGCAAAAGGGAATGCTTTATTCTCACAAAGTTTGGTTTCTGAAATAGGAAAACACTCAACTTTACAGGTTAAAGGAGTAACGGTAGAAAACCATAGGAACTTTTTGGAGCCTAATACTAGGCAAAAGAGAGAGGTGATAAATTATCTCAAAGGCTCTTTGGCTAATGTCCAACTTAAGCTAGGAGGGTACTATGTAATGAGCCCTATTCCCAATATGGTTTTTATAACCTTCCATACATTAAAGCATTTTTTTAATGGAACACATATCCCCTTGCGAAACATTTTGGATTTTGCTCTTTTCCTCATGGGAAATAAGGAAAGCCTACCACCACATGAGTGCAGAAATGCACTTGAGAAACTGCAGCTTTTAGAAGGGTTTGAATGGTTAGTGTGCCTGTCTGAATGGATATTAGGCAAAAGAATTGAAGACTATCATTTTGTAACATTACCCTCCGATTATCTTGTTCAGATGAAAGATATTTTATACACCGGATATATGGTTCAAGATGTAGAACAACATGAGAAACATATCTTGAGGTTGACGTCCAGATATATCCCAACCAATATCCCGTGGTCTCTGAAAAAAGGTCTTATTCAGTTACTAAAAGGAATGCTCCAAGTACCAGACAACCGTTCTTTAAGGTCCTTTTTTAGCATCTCTAAGAATAGTTGATTATGGCTACCAATCGTATCTTTAAAAGCAACTGGTCGAAAATACTGGCTTTGTTGCTGCTTTTTGCTATTATTGCTTTCTTTGGAGGGCTGTTGTTTTCGTGGGGCTATCGTTTCCGCAAGCGTACTCTTTTGCTGCGAGGGACCTATATGGCCATTGCCGTCTTGTGGGTGGTGCTCACCATCTGGACGATATGCAAGAAAGTCCATTTTGGGGCTTTGTGGCGTGGGATGATGGACGAGATTTATAAGCGGGCTGGCCATTATGAAAACACACTCTACCAGAACTATCAGGATTTGAATTCCCGTTATCCGATGGCGGTGGCCGAGTACGAGTCCCATTGCTGGCATCAGCATCCCCGACCCACCAACACAGAAATCATGGAATCGGCTTTGACAATCTCCGAGCTTGAGTGGATAGAACGAGAAAAGAAAGCCCGTGACAATGTGGCCAACAAACACTCCGGCCATTCAACATCGAAGTCCACATAATCTACAACAGCGAAAACAGAATAGGTCCATCTGTCGTGAACAGGTGGACCTATTTTTTTATCTCCTTGCCCGAGATATACAATCCTTTAACCTCTGTCAGAGGGATTTGAGGGATAGGGGCAGTCATAATATCCGTGTCCAAGACCACAAAGTCCGCCTCCTTGCCGACCTCGATGCTTCCTTTGTTCTTTTCTTCAAAATACCCTTTTGCCACCCAGATAGTGACAGAGCGCAGTGCCTCCTCGCGCGTCAGCGCCTCTTCCATCTGCCATCCTCCGGCGGGATTCCCGTCCAAATCCTGACGGGCCACAGCGGCATAAAACGTGAGAATCGGGCTCACTTTCTCGATTGGGAAGTCAGTGCCGTTCACCACCCATCCGTTCTGCGCCAGCAGCCGGTGATAAGCATAAGCGTTCCTGACCCTGTCGCCAAGCCGTTGCTCGGCCCAGCCCATGTCCGAAGTGGCGTGCGTACTTTGGATAGACGGGATAATGCCATAGCGGCCAAACAGCGAAAAGTCCGCAGAATCCACAACCTGACTGTGTTCAATCCGCCAGCGTCGGTCATGCTTGCCGTTCAATACAGCTCCGTACAGCCGCAACATCATCCGCACTCCCGCATCACCGATGGCATGTGTACACACCTGAAAACCGGCGTCATAAGCACGACGGCAAATAGCAGTATAGAAACTGTCCGGGTACATCCGGATTCCACAGTTTCGTGGGTCGTCACTGTAAGGCTCGATCAGATAAGCCCCGCGCGACCCCAATGCCCCGTCGGCATATAATTTTACCGAACAGACCGCCAGCCGCTCCTTATGCAGGGGGCCTTTCGGCAGGAAGTGGTTCAGTGTGGCTTCGTCGGGGTTAAGCATAGCGTTCACCTTGATTGTCAGTGCGCCCTCCTCCTGCATGCTGTCAATCAATAAGATGTCGTCCAAAGAAAGGCCGGCATCGGTCACGCCCACCAGTCCGCAATCAAAGCAAACCTCCTGTGCGGCAAGCAGAGCCTGCCGGTGTTCGGCAGGTGAGAGCTTAGGAATAGCGGCCTTCACGCTGTCGTAAGGCGCATCCAGCAGCAGTCCCGTAGGGCTGTCGTACCCCATCAAATCCAAAACGCGGCTATTCACCAGCCCCATGTGACCGTCGATGCGGGTCAGCGCCACAAACCTGTCGGGGAAGAGCTCGTTCAGCCGCTGGTTGTCCGGGAATTGTTTCCCGGGCCATAAGTTCTGGTCCCATCCACGGCCCAGAAGCCACTCCGAGGGGTATTTCTCGGCATGAGCCTTCAGCCGTTCCAGCATCTCGTCAAAACTCTGGCACCCGACCAAATCCACATACCTCATCTTCCATTCCCCCAGCCCGTTGAAATGGCAATGCCCGTCCATAAAACCCGGATAAACTGGCGCGCCATGCATATCCAGCATCTGGGATGACCAATACTGGCTCAGTATCTCCTCCGTCGTCCCCACAGCCACGAAACGCCCATCCTTCACAGCAAAAGCCTCCGCCTTGCTGAAGGCGCTGTCCACCGTATACACTACAGCATTGTACACAATCAGGTCAGCGCTCGGCTTGTTGCCACAGCCCATTGCGGCCAAAAGACTCATCATCGTCATTGCAATCATTGTTATTCTACCCCGTTTACTCATATCGTCAGTGTTATTCAAGAAAGAAAATCCTGTCCATCAGGTGCCATTTCGCAGCGGAAGGAGCGTCGGGGTCGCAGCCCTGAAACTGAGCCACGTATGCCTCCCATTCGGCCTGACGGGGCAGTGCCGCCAGACGCGCCATGTCCCGTTCCCAGTCGAAATCGTCCACCGTGTCGCATATCATAAACACCTTGTTCTCATATCGATAAATCTGCATATCCAGAATCCCCACTTCGCGTTGCCCGGCCATCACCTCTGGCCAAACATGTGAGTGTACTTCCACATATTTATCAATCATACGCTTGTCATTGACAAGCTCCAGCATCTGGCAATAACGTTTCATCTGTCTGCTTTCTTTTGCGTTCGGTTAATGAAAATGGCATAGCCCAGCACCACCGCGAAACATATCATCGGGACGGCGAAGGATGTGTAGATAGAGAAGCTGTCGCTGAGGAAGCCTTGCAGGGGCGTGAGCAGTGCGCCGCCCAGGATGGCCATGATGAGGCCCGAGGCCCCAATCTTGGCGTCGCCTGGCTGCCCTCCGTGTGCGGGGTTCTCCACCCCTTCGAGGGCTAATCCGTAGATGGTGGGAAACATCAGGCTCATGAAGATACTGATTGAGACCAGAAAACCAACCAGCACCCATCCGCTCCCGACCAGCAGTATCACTGCAACGGTGCTGACCAGCGACAGGCTGGCTCCCACCAACAGCAGTTTCTGCGGTGCGACAAACCGCATCAACCAGGTGTACACAAACCGCGACAGGCAGAACCCGACGATGGAGACAAGATATACTGTCGAGGCGTCGGCTTCGGTCATCCCCAGTTCCTGCATCACTATGCGGATAGTGAAGCTCCATACACCTATCTGTGCGCCGACATAAAAGAACTGTGCCACCACCCCTCCACGATACCGGTGATTGGCCCACAGCCGTCCCATGACGGCTTTCAGCCCCACAGGCTGTTCGGCTGCATGCTTGCCCGAAGGCATTTTCACCACCATCATGACCACCAGGATGCCTATCAGCACAAGCCCCAAAGTCATGTAGGTGCCCGAGATGGAATACAGCGATATATCGCTCAGGATAAAGTACTTGCTCAGCAGTATGCCCAGTATCGAACCTATCGGGTTGAAAGCCTGGGCGATATTCAACCGTCGGGTAGCCGTTTCGGGCGAACCCATCGAAAGGATGTAGGGGTTGGCAGTAGTTTCCAGCACCGAGCATCCCCCCGCCATGATGTAGATGGCCACCAGATAGAACCCATAGCTCGCGGCCTTGGCAGCGGGCATGAACAAGATAGCGCCGAGGGCATAGAAGCTCAGCCCCAGCAGCACACCGCTTTTATAGCTGTGTTTGCGGATAAAAAGGGCTGCGGGCAGGGCCAGGCAGAAATAAGCCCCATAGAAGGCAAACTGGATGAGCGACGTCTGCGTATCGCTCATCGACATGATTTTCTTGAATGCCGACAGCAGCGTGTCGGTCATGTTGTTGGCCAGTCCCCACAACAGGAAAAGGGTGGTGACCAGCACAAATGATTTCCGGTATTGTTTCTCTACGGTTTTCATGGGCTGTAAAGTCACGGTCTTCTGATATGGATGGGAATGGCCTCAGGGTGCGTCTGTCCGAAGGATTGGGAGTCCTCCACCACCAAGGCCAGATACCCGCCGCCGCCTGCGCCCGGCATTTTCCAGGCATGGACATCCCTCAGCTGCGAATATCGGTCTATGTATGATTGCACGGGGCCCTGAATCATGGCGGGGAACAGACTCGTCTGTGCGTTGAAGGAGTCCTTATACGCTTTTGCAAACGCTGCAAAGTCCATAGCCAGGATGGCCTTCCAGCAGTCGTCGGCGGCTTGGGCCAGCCGCTGCACCTTCTCTTTGGTAATATCCTTCCCGGTCGTCACATTGCAGTCTGGACTGCGGGGGTCCATCGGTATCAGGCTGATGTGGCTTTCCAACCAGACCAGCACCCGCTCGTCGTTGCAGCGTTCTAACCGCTCTGGCCAGAAATGGTTGTCATAGTAATGGCGGCACAGTCCGGGTATGCAGATGCCTATCGAGTCCTGTGCGCCGCTGATGATGCCGTCCTCGCGCTCCGGGCTGTTCTCAAAGCAGAACACTAACCGCGCCAGCATTTCGGGGTCCATATTGGGCAGCTGGAAAGGCCAGATGCGTTTTATCTGATTTCGTGTCGAGGTCGAAAGGCCGCAACGTTCCCGGATTTCGAACGTAGGTTGAAGCGATATCGTGATGGCCCAGCCGGGAGCCATACAGCTCACGTAGGGCTGGTCAATCCAGGTGCCGGCCAGGTCCAGCCGTGTCGGTATTCCCTCGGCCCCGTTCTGCCCTTGGCCGAGGCTGGCTTTAAGGCTTGTCGAGCTGCGGGCCTCCATCCCCTCGTGTGGGGTGCGCTCCAGCACCACATACTCCATGCCACGCTCCTTGCACAAAGCCGCTTTCGCTTCCGATGCCCCGTCCGAATTCACCACCAGCATGTCTGGATTCACGATGTCGAGGGTCGGGATAAAGTCAAGAATGCCGCTGCCTTGATTGATGTAGGCTTCTTTCACATACCGGATTGCCTTGACCATAAACAGGCGTTCCTGTTCGGGGTACAGTGTCTTGTGGCCTTTATAGTGCAGGATGGTCTCGTCCGACCCTATGCCCACATACAGGTCGCCGTATTCCGCAGCCTGACGGAAAAACTCAACATGCCCGCTGTGCAGCAGGTCGTAGCAACCACTTACAAATACCTTTTTGCTCATTCCCCCATAACGGCATCTCAGGGCTTTTATTGTGCATCACCGCAACGGAAATACCGCTGTGCTGACATACCAAAATAGCCTGTTTGGACTCTAAAAACAACCCTTTTTCGACCGTGTTATTGGCAAACTTAGAAAAATTATTTTCCTGTAAAACAAGCAATAACGGTGCGTTGACAAAATATTTTTTTGCCATGTGAAAAAAAAGTAGTACTTTTGCACCCGCTTTTGAGATAAAAGACATCTTCTCAAGCAAACCGATTAAAGTTTGTCCATTGGTGTAATGGTAGCACATCTGACTCTGGATCAGCCAGTCTAGGTTCGAGTCCTGGATGGACAACAAAAAAGCCGAAATCACTCCGATTTCGGCTTTTTTTATTTCCCCTCCGGCGTATTTCCTGCGCACTTGCCCTGCACCATCCCGCTGATGCAGAAAGGGGCTGACCATTGGATGGTAGCCCCTTCTATGAAAGAAAATGGTATCTGTAACTGACAGACTACTCTGTTGTAGTGGTGCTGGTTTCTTCAGCCCCGCTCTTCGAGCGGTTCTCCAGCTCCATCTTGCCGAATCGCAGGGTGATGCCGGCCGATATATACCGGCTGTTGAGCGTGTAGTTGTTGCTCTCGCTCAGCAGGTAGGGGTTGGTGTTCCGTGAGCCCGACCCCACGGTCTTGCCCCAGTTGAAGATGTCCTGCACATTGATAAAGGCCGACAGTTTGCGCTTGAAGAAGTCGGCCCTCACGCCGAAGTTCAGGTAATAGCGGGCCTTCCGCTCGGCGGCCAGGCTGATGGTGGGCGATGAATAGTTGGCCGAGGCAAACACCTGGTACTGGTTGAAAAGTTTCACCCATGTGTTCAGGCGGATGCTCCACGACAACTTCGAGTTTTCCAATATGCCTTTCTCGCCTTGGTCAAACCGATAGCCGTAGTCATAGATATTGGTGTAGAGACGCACATTGACAAATCCCGACGGGCGGAAGGTGACAAATGCCGTGCCGCCCACGCGGTAGGACGACCCCATGTTGTACGGCATGGTGAACTGCACGATGCGGTCCAGTATCGGGTCCTCCTCGTCGGTCGATGTGGTCAGACTGCTTATCTCGTTGGTGCTCAGTCGGGCATAGCCTTCAAGACCAATACTACCAAAGCTCATGAAATACTTGTTCCAGCCCACCTCGGCGTTGTGAGTATAGGAGTAGGTGATGTCGCGGTTGCCGGTCGAGTAGCTGTCCACCGAATAGCGCTTATAGGTGGTGATATTCTCCTCGCTCGGTCGGCGCATACGCATCGAGTAGTTCAGTTTAAAGTTGTGCAGATCCTCCGTGCGGTAGGAAAGGTGCACCGACGGGTTATAGGTCAAGAAGCTTGTGGCCATGCTGTCGATAGTAAACGGATAGGTCTCACTCCCAAAGTAGCGGAAGTCGATGTGCTCATATTGTGCCCCCAAGCCCAGCTCCAACGTGAAATTTCCAAACCTCCGGGTCCACTCCACATCGCCCTCCACCGAGTGCTCCGTGTCGTCGAAGTCATAGCTGCGCAGCTCGTCGCGAACCCCGGTGCCGGTCAGGCTGTCCACCACGTTATACTTCCTCGCTATCGTCTTCAGCCCATAGCCCAGTCCGAACGACAGTTCCCCGTTCTTGCTGTAGGGGCGGTTGTAGCGCATGGTGGCATCGAGATTATTGTTGTAGTACTTGTCCAGATAGCACTTGTCGAAGTTCTCGCCGATGGTATAGAGCGTCCCCGTGGTGTATTGCCGGATAAAGTCGTTCTGGCTGTTTCCGTTGCTGAAATGCCCGTTCAGGCTGGCGCGGATATTGTGGCCATTCTTGTCAAACTTGTGTGTAAAGTCCAATCCGGCCATCCCGAACCCGTTGTTCGACGAGGTGCTGTTCGTGTCGAAATAGTGGAACAGCTCCGAGGTGGTGAAATTGTTGCGCGCACGGTCGTAAAGGCTCTCGCTCTTCGAGTTGCTCAGATTGTAGCTGCCCATAAACTCCACATTCGTCATCGAGTCTATCTCATAGCTCACATGGGCAAAGATGTTTCCGCTCAGGCGGCGGCTGTGGCTCTCGCTGTTATAGTTCTCGGTGGCCACTGTGTCGTAGGTGCTGTCCGGCTCGGCGTTATGGTCTTTCCTATAGGTGGTCTTGTTCCATCCTTCGTTGTTGGAATAGTTGTAGCGTCCGCTGGCATACAGGTTCACCGACAGCCGCTCGTTGGCCCAGGTATACGACACCCACGGCGACACGAAAGGCTGAGTAGCCCCGTTTACACCAAAGCTCACAAAATGATTACTCTTGATATATGCCGAGGTGATGATGTTAATCACGGCCTCTGCACTGGTGGCGTACTTGGCCGACGGGTTCGTGATGGTCTCGATGCGGTCCAGGGCGTTGGCGGGCAGTGTCTCTAAATAGGTCTTCAGGTTCTCCTCCGTCAGACGGGAGGGCTTGTCATTCACCCAAATCTCAACGCTCGACACACCCCGCAGCGTGATGTTCCCTTCGATGTCCACCTCCACTCCCGGCGCGTTTTGCAGTGCGTCGCTCGTGGTGCCGGTCTGGATGGTCGGGTCGTCCGCCACGTTATATATCAGCTTCTCCCCATCCATGGCGTATAGCGGACGGGCTGCCGTCACCTTCACCTCCGTCAGGGTTGTGGCTCCCGGCACCAGCTTCAGCGTCCCCAGTGCCGTGTTGTTATTAACCGTGAAAGGTATCAGCACATTCCTGTATCCGATGGCCGACACACGCAGCAGCATATTGCCCTGCGGTATGTTGGTCAGTTCGAAATAGCCGTTCAAATCCGTTATGCCGCCTTTCACCAGTGTGGTGTCCTCGGCGCTCAGCACTGCCAGATTCACGTAAGGGATGGCCTCGCCGCTCACACTGTCCTGCAGCGTCCCCACCACCTTAAACACGTCGCCTTCCTTCACAGTCTTCTTCTGCCTCACCTGCTGCGCCTTCTCGGCGGCCTGCTCCTGCTGGCGCATCCGTCTGTACCGTTCGCGGTCGCTCATCGAGGGACGGTTGCCGCCTCCTCCCGGAGGGGGTCCCATGGGTCTTCCGCCACCGAATCCACCCGGTTGGGCCACTACCGATGGGGCAAAAGTAAGAAAAAACAGCAATGCTGCTGCAGTGAAAAATGTTTTGTTCGAGGCTCTCATAATGTCTTATTAAATGAATTCTATATTTTATTTTTATTATGTCCCACTTCGGTCGGTTTTCTTGCTTCGGTCGATGAATTTTTTCTGCGCCGGTGTGTGGCTATTGCATAAACGGCTATCGCTGCCGTCGTTAGCAACTCGGCGCATGGCATCGACAGCCACAGCCCAGCGGTGCCCAGCAGCCCGGGCAGCACCGCAAACGCCGCCACTAAGAACACGATGCCCCGCAAGATGGTGAACAGGCTGGCGGCACCCGATTTCTCGATGCTTTGCAGGTAGCCCACAATGCAGATGTTCAAGGCCATAAACAGGAAGCCGGAGCCATAGTAGGGCAGTCCTGCCGAGGCGAGGGCGTATGTCGGGCTCTCCGGAGTGAGGAAGCACAGCACCACCGTGGGCGAGAAGAAAAGAAACACAAGGCTCACCAACACCCCTATCGTCACGGACACTAATAGGCTGAACCGCAGTGTGCCAAAGACCCTGGGCTGCTTTCCGGCCCCGTGATTGAAACTGATGATGGGCTGTGCCGACTGTGCCACCGCGTTGCAAATCATATACACCAGCGGGAAAAGATAGCACGCAATGCTGTATGCCGCCACCCCGTCGTCTCCGATGTAGTGCATGAACGCAATGTTGCCGCTCAACATCATCACCGCCACCGCTATTTCGCCCACTAATCCGGGGAACCCCACGCGCACCATATACCCCACATTGCGTAGCGTCAGCCGCAGGCTGGTCCAGCTGGCCTTGATTCGGTACAAGTGCAACGACCGCGTGCGGAAAAGCATGTAGTACGCCACCATCAGGGCCCCGACCAGTCCGCCGAAGTCCGTCGCCAATGCGGCTCCCATCAGCCCCATCTTGCAGGGGAAGATGAAAACATAGTCCAACACGATGTTCACCACAGCCGGGATAATGTTTGAGTACATCGCATAGCGCGGCGAGCCGTCCAGCCGTATCACAAACAGCCCCAACGTCTGTATCATCAGCAACAGGCAGGTGGGCAGGAACCACAGGTAGTATTCCAGCGTGGAGTCATACAATGCCCCTTCCACGCCCAGCATCCGCAGCACCGCCGACGGGAACAGATAGCAGAACACTCCCATCAGCAGCGATATCAGTATGCCCGCCTCGAAGGCCTGCGTCACATTGATGCGCGCCGCCTTGTTGTTGCCCTTCGACAGGTGGATGGCCGCCACCACGCTGGCTCCCACGCCCAGCATCATCCCCAGTCCGTTGATGGTCATCATGATGGGGGCTATCAGGTTGATGGACGCCAGCCCGTGGGCCCCGATGCCGTGCCCCACAAATATGCCGTCCGTCAGCAGAAAAGCCATGTTGAACAGCATCCCCAGCAGGGTGGGGAAGAAGATGCTTGCAAACAAACGCCCTATATTGGCTTTCCCGAAATCAATGTTGTCCCTGTTGTCGTACATTTTCAGTCGTTTATTAGTGTTTGTTGTTTCCTTTCTTCAGGCAACGAGAAAGGGGCTGGGGGCGGATCTCTGCCGTCTCCCAGTCCCTCAAGTGCGGTTTCCCGCTATTGTCGTTTTGTCCCTTTTTCGGTTGTCTCTCTGTTGGGGCAACTGGCTTGCGGCTCCGCCGCTCCGTCAGGTCGCCTTCGTTCTGTCTTTAATTATTGTTTTTCAGTTGTTCGTAAAACTTTACTCGCGCCGTCTGCATATAGGGTATCACCCACAGCATCCCGATGCCGAAGGTGATAATGCTCAGCAGCACCCAGCCGATAAAGCTGAGGTCGAGCAGAAAGAGTTTCATCTTGTAGCCATCCATCATGCGGCGGCTGCGGTTCAGGCACTCGCGCACCGGCATATCGGGGTTGTCGTGCATCACATAGGGGGTCATGGCGTAAGCGTAGGCCTTCACAATGCCCGGCACAATCAACAGCAGCGACCACAGCAGCGTGATGGCATACACCAGCATCGAGCCGCCCAACCAGCGTCCGTAGCGGTTGAACACCGCAAAGGGCCGTGTGACCAATTCGTCCTCCTCGGCCTCGCCGCGCACAAACTGCAGGAAAGCCACCGAAAAGCCAAAGCCCAGCGGCACCGCCGCCAGCAGCCCCACCAAGGGGAGCGAATTGGCCATCCATGTCACAGCGACGAAAAGCAGTGTGCACAGCACCGGGTAGAGCCAGTGCCCTTTCAGATGCTCCAGCGCCGACTGGCGCAGTTGGCCATTGGCCGGCATGGAGGCGGGATTGATTGTTTGGCGTTCTTCCATATTGCAGCTGTCATTTGTGTTCAAATTGCAAAGATACACTTTTTTTTTCATTTATTGTTTTTTTTCAATGCCCCGGTCACGCCACCCATCCGGCTTTCCATATCCATTGCTCCGTCAAACAGTGTGTTATATAACTGCGGTTTGCAGTCCGTCAGGGCGCTTTTGCCCCTCGCCGCGCCATCGGAGGGAAGGGTGACGAGGTTATTGAAAAAAAAGTTGTATCTTTGCAGCATGAAACAATTCTATTTTTTACCGCTTTTTTGTCTCCTGGCCTTTGCCTTGCAGGGACAGGAAATCAGGGTGAGTACTGCCCTGCCCGTCGATACTGCGATGGTGGAGTCCGACCCTTATCTCAAGCCCTATCGGGTGCAGCGGGAACTGCTCCTGTTGCAGGATGCCGTCGACGACTGGCGTTCCGAGCTCAGTGAAGACAACGAACAGTCCGAGGCCTGGCGGCGCGACCACGGGCGCCTTCACACCTGGCGAATAGGTGTCGACGCCACCACTTTCCTGCGCGATGCCGCCTTCTCGCTGCCTTTCACGCGGGGCTATACGGCCACGGGCTTCTTCCTTTCGCCCTATGCCAAACACCTTCTGTGCCCCGATGCGCAGCTGACCCTGGGTGTGCACCTTGCCGGTGCGGCGGGCTACGACGGCATACGCGCCTGGCAGCCTTTGGTGCGCCTGGAGTACGAGCCCTTTGAGCATTTCCGCCTGGTGATGGGTTCGCTCTATGGCACGCTGGCCCACGGCTTGTTCGAGCCCATGCTGGACCGCGAGCGGTATATCTATGCCCACCAGGAGGAGGGCGTGCAGATTCTCACCGACTACAGGCTGGGCATCCATCAGCGGTGGCGCATGGACACCTGGCTCCATTGGGAGGACCTCCTCGAGCCATGGCAGCCCAAGCAGGAGCGTTTCACCTTGGGCAGCAGTCATGAGCTGACGCTCTACACCGCGGCCCCCTCGCGGAGCAACGTCAGCGGGGTGGAGGTCAGTGTGCCGTTCAGTTTCCTCGGCTGCCACCGGGGAGGACAGTTCTCGTCGCTCGACACCTGCATCCAGTCGCTCTTCAACGAAAGTGTGGGTCTGCGGGTCAATCTGCCTCTGGGGCAACGGGCTGCCCTTGCTGTGGATGCGCCGTTCTTTTTCTACCAGGACATCTCGCCCACCAAGTGCATGGCCTACAACAGCGGATGGGCGCTGTGGCCTCAGCTCTCGTTCGACTGGCAGTTTGCCCATGAGGGCCGCAACCAGCAAGCCTTCTGGCGCGGAGCATGGCGCATGCTGATGCAGGCCGGCTACTGGCAGGGGCATCAGTTCATAGCCCCCAGGGGCAGCTATCTCTTCCAGAGCGTAAGCTGGCACCGCCCCGATTTTGCCGAGCCGGAACGCCGCATGGTCACCGCCAAACTGGCCTTCGAAAACCGCTGCAACAGCCGTCTGGCCCTCGGCCTCGACACCGAGTACTACTACGACCTGGAGCACAGCGCCATGGACTTCGCCTTCGGCCTCTACCTCCGCTACGGCCTGATGGCCCGATAGGCCTTCCGCCCCAATCATCCGGTTGTTCACCCCGAAGGGCCGGGACGTCCACCTGTCCCCCGCCGCCCTTGATGACGAGGGCAAGCACCAGCTGCGCCTCCCCCGTAGCGTCGCTCTTCCTTCGCTCTTCCCTCGCTATTTATTCTACATTTAGTTTCTATTTATTCTACATATTTTCTATTGCAGAGGGTAGAAATGACATGTATGTGGAGCATAAAGTGCGCCGATGCAGAGAATATGTGGCGGGGTAGCAGACAGGGGGCTCCCGCCGCGGCGGGAGCCCCCTGTGGTGTTGACGGGGTGCGCTGGGCAGCGCGGTCAGTCGATTTTGTATACTTGGTCGTTGATGGGGGTGTTGAGGAGTGGGTGGTGGCGTTTGCCCTTGGAGTCGAGACCCATGGTGTATTTGTGTATGAGGCCGAGTTTCTCCTCCATTTCCATGTAGTCGATGAGGCAGGTGGTTTTGTCGTATTTGAGTATCATTTTGGTGATGCCTTTGTTGTAGCCTTTCTGCACGGTGAGGGTGATGATGTAGTGGTGGGCGTCGGAGGTGAGCTGGAAGTCGGTGTGGAGGTCGTTGTAGATGCTGTAGATGTCGCCGTTCATGGCCCAAGCGAGGGCGTTGCCGAGCAGTTTCATGAGGGGTACGAAGCGGTAGTTGAAGTGGAGGTTGTGGCCGTCGATGCCGTTGTGGAGGTGGGTGGTGGTGATGATGTAGTATTCGCCTTGGGGTTGGGTGTAGCGCATGGCTATTTTGGCTTCGGTGTCGCCGTGTTTGGCGGG